>Ga0137409_10000254_pt1 | contig 56781 bp, 34 predicted proteins | sample CZODoug1_16funga_FD_122059 | JGI IMG/M metagenome (GOLD analysis project Ga0137409, IMG submission 122059) | Vadose zone soil fungal communities from Angelo Coast Range Reserve, California, USA - CZODoug1_16fungal (Hybrid Assembly) | ecosystem: Environmental > Terrestrial > Soil > Vadose zone... | reverse complement strand
TCGTTGACGGTGACTGAGCCGATGTCAACCGGCAGGTAGCCCGCGGACGGCAGCTCGACGATCCCGCCGTTGATCAGCACCCGATTCGTGGGCCGCGAAAGCAGGCCCTGGAGGGAAGCGGTGAGATCGGCGCGCAGGAGGTCGAGTCGCGTGATGCCGCCGGGCAGCAACGTTCCGACCCCGCGTTGAAGCGAGACCGCCTGGGGCAGGCTCGCCACCATGGAGGTGTATTTCGTTTTGATCTCGTCCAGGAGCTGCGCCGCGTTGCTGAGCAGCTGGATGTCCGGCTTGCAGGGATCAGACGGGCCGCCCGGCGCGGGCGCCGCCAGGATCAGGTCATGCAGCTGGCACTGGAATTGAAGGATCTGCGCCAGGTAGACGTCCCACGGCCGCATCATCATCTTCCACGCCCAATACCGTTTCGCCGGCGCCTCCATGCGCTCGCGTCGCGCGATCCACGCGTCGAGGAAGAGCGTGGTCGTCCCGGAGCGGACGAAGACGGCCAGTGGAACGTCGTGGCCTGCACCCAGGTGGGCGCCGAGGCACCACGTGTCGAGCGCGAGGCCCGACTTCGAGATCAGGCTCGCGACCAGCAGTGCCTCGTCGGCGAAGCAAGCGGAAGCCAGCTGCGAACGGAGGTGCGTCCCGCTCAGGGCAATCGAGGCCGACGTCGGCAATGGTGTGGTTGGCCAGAATGGAAGCGCGCGGACTACGACACCCTCGACGCGGTGCGGTCGGTCGGTGCCGGTCGCGCACGCGGCCTCACAGAGCCGCCCGTAGACGTCCTCTTCGCCGCACAGCGCCTCCGCGTGCCCGATGGTCAGGAGGTAGAAGTCCTGGCCGGACACGGCGGTTATGGGCTGGCTGATGACATCCGGTGCGCACTCCGCAAACGCCGCAGAGCCTCGTGCACCGGCGATGGCCACAGGCATGACGCGCCGGCTCGCGTTGATGAGGTCCTGGGTTCCAAACGATGTTCCTGTGGGCAGCATCAGCAGCCTGCCCGCCCCGTCGATGGCCAGGCCCGGACCCAGGTTGATCTGGTCGCCGCCGCCGAGCGTGGTGTCAAAGCCGTTGACCACGCCCATACCGCCACCGAGGTTGGAAATCTCGACGAGCATCCGCAGGTACTCCTGTTCCTGCTGCAGGTCGGACGCGCGTAGGAACTTGCCGTCGAAGTAGTTGAGCCTCGTGAGCACAGTCGGCTGCGGAATCACCGTCAGCCCGTTCACGTTGCTCCGCAATACGAGCTGGCTGGATGTGCCGAGTTGACTCGGTGCCATGGCTAACTCACCACCTTCATGAGCACGAAATCGTTGCCGTCGTTGGCGCTGCCCGGCGGCCCGCCGGTAACCCCGGCCAGCGGCACGTGGTTGGCGCCGAGCAGCGGGCGATCGCCTGTCCCCCGAACGATCAGCCTCACCAATTTGCCCTTCGCGCTCGGCGTCAGGTCGAACGTGATTGTGTTGGGCGCGCCGGCCGTGTACTTGAGGTTCTTGATGGCCAGGTCTGACCATCCCGCTGCATCGTCGAACGCGGTGACACTGAACGCCGCGGAGGTGACGCTCTTGGCCTGCAGTGGGGCGGCTACCCAGATCGTCACTGCCGGATCGCCAAAGTTGGCAGCGGTCGGGTCGATGCGCGGGCCGCCCGCATCGGCGAAAGCCGCGGCTCCACCGAGCACCGGCCCGCACAGCAGCTCCTCGATCGCGAGGGTCGCGACATGACTGTGGCGGATCGTGGGGTCGACCTTCGCGCCGGCAAGGTTCCAGCCGCCGGCCTGCCCGTTGATGGTGATGTCGGTCAGGTTGGCAAGCACGACTGGGGTGGCGTCCCGCGCCGGGAAGAGCAGCGAACCCTGGCCTTCAGGGTCCAGCGCGGGCTTGAGATCGATCACGTCCAGCGCCGCGAATCGGCGAAAAGCAGCGAGGTAAGCCGCCGGCTGCGCGGGCCCGGCCTGCGCAAGGATGCCGGTGAGCGCGTCGAGGACATCCTGGTCTGCCTGTTTTGGCTGACCGTTGTCGTCGATCGTGGGCGACTCGAGGCCGAACAGCAGGCGCAGCCGGTGATACGCGTCAGGTGGTGGCGCCGGATCGACACGGCCGGGGACCAGGTGGATCTCGACGGTCTCGAACACCCGCGAGTAGGCGGTGTCGCCAGACGCGCCCGCGCACGGCTCGGACATCGCCGGCACCTGGCGTGTCAGGCACGGATAGAAACTCATCTCGACGTGTGCGTCGAACGTGAATCCGCCCGCGGTGGCGACCGGAGCGAAACCTACATCGGACCGATGCATGTCGAACCACGCGCCGACGTTCAAGCATGCCTGCTTATCGAGGTGCAGGTCCTCGCCGGCCGCATCCAGTGCCAAACCGGCTTCGACTTTGATCTCGTTCGTCTTCGTGTCCGCCGACACCCCAAGTCCCCAGAGCACGCCCTCACGATGGTTCCAGGCGTTGTGAAGGCGGTGCTTCCCGCGGTGATACGACTGGTCGGTCTCGAAGTCGTCGACGCCAAGCAGCATTCCGAAGTGGTAGCGCAAAGCCATGAACGGGTCGGCCGGAAGCAGGGGCCCCCCGTCCGGGCAACCATTGACCGTCGCGACGATGTCCGGCATGCCTGACATGCGACCCCTCCTTTACGCGCTGCCGCGCACTGCGCTGGACGTGGTGGCGACAGTCGTCCGAGTTACGGCATCTCGCTTGTCGGCGCTGTCCTGGACCGCATCGGTGAGCAGCAACATGGCGCGTTCGTTCTGCGCCTGATCGCTGAGCGCCTGCGCGTATGGTTGCTCGTCGTTGTCCATCTGCGTCTGGAGCGCCTTTGGATCCGTGTTCGCGAGGTCGACCAGGATCGCGTTCGCAATCTGGAAGTCGGAAACAAGCCCCCATGTCGATTCAGGTACATCGGTTTGCCATTCGTCGAGAGTCGTTTGCATTCCGGTCGTGAAGTCGCTCGTCGCCTGGGTCAGGGCGGTCTTGATCGCCCCGTCTCGCAGAGCGACCGCGGCCTGGACATTGGCATCGGTGTTGGGATCGGTGTCGGGGTTCGCACGCTCCGCCTCCCAAATTGCCTTGTCGACGCTTGCCTGCGCTCCATCGAAGGCGGCTTGCGCCTGCGCCAGCGCCGCCTCGTTGGCGAGCGCGGTATCGCGGGCGGCCTGTTTGGTGTTGTCGTTGATCAGGGCCGCCTCGGCCGCGGAAGGGAGCGGCCCCGACGGAATCGCCGTCAGCAGCGCCTGGGCGAGGTCGAAGCGTGCTTTGGCGGTGACCACGTAGTTGCGATAGGCATCCTGGCTGCGCTGAAACGCCGTCTTGGCAGCGGTGATCGCGCCCGCTTGACCCTGCGTCGCGTTGAGGTCCTCATTCAGGACGTTCTCGGCCCAACGCGCACTCAGTCGCGCGGCATCGATCGTGGCGGCGGCCTCGTCGCCTCGCCGAATCGCCCGATCGAAAAGCCCGCTCGGTATGGCGCCTCCGCGCAAGTAGTTCTGAGCCGCGGAGTACACCGCGCCTGCCACGAGGGCGGTCGCGGTCGCCTTCATGGTCTTGAGCGGCGGCTGCTTGATGGCGTCGCGAAGCTTCTGCCGATCCGCCTCGTCCGCATCGGCGGCATCCTTTCCCGCCGTGGCAGACGCCAGCACTGCATTGGCCCTCGAAAGTTGGGCCTGGGCGCGATCGATTGCACGCTGGCGGTAGAACAGATCCTCCTCAGCGTCCAGGAGAGCTTCGCGCTTGCCGCGCATCGTGGTCAGGTCGGCCGCGAGCTGGTCGAGGATCGGCTGCGCGGTTCCGGGCACGACGATCGCCTGAAGCTGGCGGCGCAGGTCCACCATCTCGAGGGTCAGGTCACTGACGTCTTTGAGACTCGCTTCGTGGGCGCTCTGCGCGGCGGCGAGCTTGACGAGCGCATCAGCCATTGCGGCCTGTGCATTCGCCGCGGCGGCCTGAGCTTTGGTCTTTCGGTCACTTGCATAGTCGGCGACTTTGGTTACAGCCATTTCAACTCCCTCGTCAATGAGCGCTCGGGCGCAAAGGCGTCCCTGGAAAGGGCCGACCGGATTTCTGGTATTCGCGTCGGATCGCGCGGACGAAATGATCGAGGCCGATGTCGGAGCCTTCGGATGCGGCCCGAAAAGCTGCCGCGACCGCCGCGTTCCGAATGACGCCGCCCACGACCGGGTAGAGCGCGGCCAGTCTCGCCAGGTCGACGTCGCCCCCCAGCGGCGCTCGCTCTGGCAGGTGGCAGCGCCAGAGCTCCAGGCGCTCGGCGGGTCCAGGCTCGTCGAACTCGACCACGAACTCGAGTCGGCGGATGAAGGCCGAGTCGATGTTCTGGCGGAGGTTGGTGGAGAGGATCGCCAGGCCATCGAAGCGCTCGAGCCGGGCCAGGAGATATGCGGTCTCGAGATTGGCGTACCGGTCGTGCGCATCGCTTACCTCGGTGCGCTTGCCGAACAACGCGTCCGCCTCATCGAACAGCAGGACCGCTTGAACTCTCTCGGCGGCGTCGAACACCTCGGCCAGGTTCTTCTCTGTCTCGCCGATCCACTTCGAAACTACGCGCGAGATGTCAACCACGAGCAAATGGGCTCTGATCTCGTGCGCGAGCACCTCCGCGGCGAGCGTCTTGCCGGTCCCCGGCGGGCCGGCAAATAGCATCCGTACCCCGCGCGCACCGGGGCGACCCTCGAGGAAGCCCCAGTCGTCCAGCACTCGCGCCTGGTATTGAAGTCTGCCTATCGCCTCGTGCAGCTGTCGCAGGTGATCCGGCGAAAGCACGAGGTGCTTCCACGACGCGGTGGGGCGCACCAGCTTGACGCCCGACGTCAGGGTCAACCGGGCCCGCGCTTGCAGGCTTTTGGAGACGTCTTCGATGTTCGGCCGGCGGCCATTGTGATGCACCGAGCGGACGTCGGCCGCAGCCTCCGCCGCGATCGCGGGTTCGACCGCATGCCGGGAAGCCAGGAAATGCGCTTCTGACTCGAGCTCGGGCAGGGTCGATGCCCACATGGCCCTGCGCGCCCGGGGGGCGAGGGGCTCGACTTCAACCGGGAGCATCGGCCGGTTCCCGTGAAATACACCCGAGCCCGCTCGTGCGCAGAGGACGACGGGACCTGGGTAGTCGACAAGGACAGCGTGCGAGGGGCTCGGACCGTCTACGGGCGCCAGGCGGACGATCGGGACTTCGCCGCGCACGATGGCGTGCAGCGCGAGAAGCTGCTCGACTGGCACGGTCAACGCATCCGGGTGAGCACGGAAGAACGGCGCACCTGCCTTGTAAGCAAGCGCTGCACCGCGCTCAACCGCCACGTCTTCGCTCGCCGCGGTGATCAGGATCGTGACCTGGTCGCCACCAGCCACGGTCTCCAGCGCATGCGCGACATCCGAGGTCTCGAACCAATCGTCCAGGCCGTGGAGTGCAACCGGAGTCTCTCGCCGGTTGATCAGCGCGGGCCACGAATCAATTCCATGCAGCGCCGGCCAGAGCTGGTCGGCGAGCCGGATGGACAGTTCAAAAAACGGTGCGTCGCCGCTCACGACGAGCGCCCCGGAGCGTGCGAGGCGACCGGTCTCCACCGACTCGCGCAAGAGGGCACGATCATCGGGGGCGTCGACGAAGATCTGGGCCGCCAGCCCGATCGTCGGACGAGGCTCACCTCGGGGATGCAGTTCGCGCATCACGGCCGACAACCCCTCGTGCTCCTCGGCCAACCCGGCCAGCAAGAGGAGGTCGACTTCAAAAGCGGTCAGGCCGAGAGCGACGATCAGCCGGTCGAGCGGGTGGGGCGCGCCGCTGTTCACCGTAGAGCGCCATGCGGTCGCGGACCGTGAGTACTCCTGCAGAAACCGTCGCCCATCGAGATCGGCTTGCGGCTGGGGTGAGGGCAGCCGCTCGAGCAAATCGGCGAGCCGGCGGGCGATGACCCCCGCCTCTGCCATGAGCCTGCGGCTGGCCTCACGCCCCGCCACCTGGGCAGTGCTCAGATCACTCATACGCGAACCTGATGACGAGCCCAAGCCATGGTAGATAGCCAGGGTCGAGGTCGAGGCCGGCTCGCCGGAGGTCGGTGGAGACCGTGGCCAGGGGCAGGTGGGCGACGAGCCAGCCCGGGCCACCCTCGATCAGCGCTTCACGACGTGTCACCTCCGCCAGTAGCTCGGCCTCGTCGTCCAGGCGGCGCTCGAGGACGTCTCGCAGCTCGTCGACAAGGCGTGCTCGGAAAAGGCTCAACGCCTCCAGCTCATCAACGTCGGGCTCACGTTCCATTTCGGGCGGCGGTGACCCAGGCGGCAGCCCGGCGAAAGCCAGCACCGCGGCGTCATCTAGCGCCGCCGGGATGAGGCTGATCGCGAGCCGATGGAGGATCCACTCCAGGGTGCGCCCGCCGAGGATTCCGTCCGTGACCGCGATCTCCGGCAGGCCGAGGCGGTCGAAGAGGCGGAGGAAAAACAGCAGCCCGCCCCATTCAGTGTGGTATCCGGGCGGCTTTGACGCCTTCTCGCCGTGCGCAGCCTGCTCGGCGCCGGTCCCGTCGTCGATCGCACCCTGGGCGGGACGGTCCATACCGTGGTTTGCGCCGGATTTGACCTCATGTTGACCTGCGCCTTGACGACCGCCGCCGGCGGGCTGTCCGGCAACATCTGTAACGCCGCTGGGCATCTCCTGCGGCGCGGCTGTGTCCGGAGCCGGCCCTTGCAGGGAGAGCTCAGCCAGCGCGGACACGACGTCAAACCCTCGTGCCGGGTCATACATCAGCAGTCCCGGCTCCGTCTCGAGCACGGCCAGGATGCCGATTGCAGCCGGATGTCGATCCGAAACGAGCCGCTCCGGGTGGCGTGTCTCCAGTGCCAGCCAGATGCGCGACCGCCGCGCCAACCGCATCGCACGTTCACGGCCCCTGAGCGAAGGAACTGTCGATTGCAGCTCCTGGGGCAATCTGGTGACGCCTGCAGTCGTGAGAGCAGCCACAGCCAGCGTCCAGTAATCCGCACCGCTGAGCAACCGGTTGATGCCGGCAATACCCTCGGAACGAGCCAGCTCGATCAGCACAGGGACGATCAGGCGTGGCTGGCTGGTCAAAGCCTCGACGATGAGCTCCGCGCCAAAGGGCGAGCTCCGGCGAATCAGTCCAAGCTGCTTCCAGGCCCAGGCGTGTTCGCGATTCCCGGCTGAGATCGACCGGACGAGGTCGAGCACCGCCTCTCTCCGCGACGCGTAGCGGACGACGTTCGTCGACCGCTTACCGTCGGCGAGCCACGCCAACCTGCGGCCCACCGCTTCCGCGATCGAGGCGCTCCAGCAACCAGTCAACGTCGAGTCCGATGAGTCGAGGCGAATCCGCACCGTGACCTCGAGGCTGCGAATGCAGATCTCCTCGTCGGCTCCAACTTGCAAGCTCGACAAGAGCTGGGGGCTGTCACGAAACAGCGTGCCGAGGATGGAGTCGAGCCGTCCGCGCTGCTCGAGCTGAGCCCGCCGCAGGTGATACCGCGCGACAGATCTGTCTACGACCAGGTCCGCCACGGTCATCCCACCAGGCTGTCGCCGCCGAGGCGGCTGTTGCCGACATTGGTGCCCGGTTCCGGCCGGCCGACGATGGTTCCGCGTCCGAGCCGAGACGCCCCGAGCTGGAGGGTGGAGAACGCACCCGTCCTGCCGATGACCGAGGAAAGCCCGACATGGAGACCCCGGCCCACTCTCATCCCCGCGCCGACGCTGCAGATATCGAAAGCCGTGTGGGCCGGGCGGTGCACGTTCAGGATGTGAGTGACGACGTCGACCTGTTCATCAGAAAGGACCGCCGGGATCACGACCACGAAGCGGTGGGCCTCGAGCTGGAATGCGCTCTCGAGCGTGCCGGTCAGTGTGTCCTCTTGCAGCGTGCCGACCGCTCCACCGACTCGAAATCCGGCGCCGAGGATCGCGCGAGAGGTCGCGGGCGCGTCCTCGTTGCTGAGCAGCGCCCCGCCCATGCCGATCAGCCGGAACCGCTCGATGATGACCACGGCGAATCCGAGATAGAGCTCGAGAAATCGCTTGAGGCCTGGGACCGTGCCGCGGAATCTGAACAGCCAGGTGATCTCGCGGATCAGGGTTCGGCGAGCCCCGGGCGGCCAGCGGAGATCGAGGACGAGGCCCAGGAAGCTGGCCAGCCATGGGAGCACCTCTTCCGGAGCAGCACAGGGATTGACCAGGACCTCGCGATCGGCCGCCCTGCCGTCCATCTCGCCGAGAGTCCCGTCGAACATGCTCAGGTAGCGGTTCATGAAGGAGGCTGCGGCCGCGTCCCGCGCATATGTCCGAGGCAACCGGCGGAGCAGGTCGTGGCCTGGATGCTCGACACGCAGGCACTTGATCCGAGGGCTCGACCGGGTGTTTCCGCGCAGCTCCAAAGTCACCCACAGGTAGCGTCCGGGCTCGGCCTGCACCGGTGCTTCGAAAGTCTCGAATGGATCGTCGGCGAGCGGCCTCGACCATGGCAGCTCCCGACCGGTCTCCCGGTGATGGAGTGGGAAGAGGATCTCCGCTGGTGCCGGCGCCAGCGACGCCGGAGGCATCGGAGGCGACAGGTCTGGTCGGCGCAACGTGATGTCCACGTTGTCGGGCGGGTTGCGCGGGATCGTGGGTTCGTCCGATGACGAGTCGGTCGTCAGCCAGTGGGCGCGGACCTCGGTTCCGCTCGGGATGCATGCGTCGAGGAACATGCGTCCCCAGCGCGTCTGATACTCACCGCTGTCGAGTCGATAGGTGGTCACTCTGCCCACACGCGCGAACAGCGCGCGGCCGCGGAACGCGGTGCGCAAGCCGAGGTTGGTCCAGAAGCCAATTGAGCCGTCAGGCATGCGGACCAGGCCCATCCCGTCGTAGCCGCGTCCCTGCAGGGCCAAATCCTCAGTCCACCCTTCCGGCACGCGTTTGAATCTGCGGAATGGATCGCCGGGGGCGCCTGCCACCACGAGCGCGCACTCTGCATCGAACTCGATGTCGCCGGCGGGGCCGACGTCGAGGGGCGGCGGGCCCGCGGCCAGTGGGACGACCCAGCAGTTGCCGCCGGCCGATCGGCTGAGAAGAAATATCTCTCCGGTGGGGGAGACCGCGATTCGGACAGGCGCCGATCCCGCGGCGGCGGCCGTTGGGGCGGTGAGGGCGACCGGAACTGGACCGCTGCGGGCCTCCATTCGAAACAGCGCGGGAGGGTCCGCCGTCAAGACCCAGACTCGGCGCTCTCTGCCCGCGATGTCCACGGGCCGGCGCGCCGGATGGCTCAGATCCGCCAGGAGAACCCGTCGCAGCAGCCGCCGGCTCCACAGGTCGTAGACGAGGACCCGGCGAGCGCCTGTTTCGGCGACGAAGAGGCGGTCGTCGATGTCGACTGCGAGGCCGCGCGGCTCGGCCAGCTGTCGGCTTGCGCTCGAAGCCTGCGAGAAATCGCCGACGTTCTGGGCCGACTCGGCCTTGAAGAGGCTGACGGTGTCCTCCACTTGCTGGCCAAATCCCAGCGGGTTGGGCGCCGCCCACAGAAGCCGCTCCACGCGGCCGTCGGCGGGCAGGCTTCGGTACAGGCGGCATTCGCCGTCGAAAGCCATGCCTGCCGCCACCCGGATGGAGCCGCCCACCGGCACCGGACGCTTCCAGCTCAGCTCGACGCCGCCTGTAGCGTCGTCGATCGCCGTCTGCCAGTGAGCTGCACGGCTCCACTGGTTTCGCGTCCGCAAGACCACGAAGGGCCGCACCGCGGTCATCAGTCGCACACCTCCTTCAAGACCGGCACCGGGATCGGCGCTGCGCCGGTATCGGGCGGGCTTAGTGGTGTCCCTGGGTCTAGCGGGGGCAGGTTGGCCACTACAGTGATCTCGCTCAGCTCGACCACCTCGTACGGCCTCAGGCTCACGGTGGTGGCCGCGACCCACGTCGTGCCGTCGGCCGCCAGCTCGGCAACCTTCAGCCCTTCGAGATATTCGACGCCTTCAACCTGAAGGGCGGCGGCCTCGAGCTCGGGACCGTGAACCCGACGCCCGAGCGGCCAACCGTCGCCCTCCGGACCGAACGGCGGCAGCGGAGCCAGGTACTGCCGGATCACGAGCTCGGCCCAGCGCCGCACTGCTTCGAAGCCATAGCCGGTCTTGACGTGCACGCCCACAGCGACTGCGACCTTGTGGTAGGTGGGCGGTAGGACGTACAGGCTGGTCGTCACCAGGCGACGGGCATCGAGCCAGCAGCAAACGTCCGAGATCAGCGTTCGATCCGGCATCGGGGCGTTGGGGTGCGCCCGATCCTCGCGCGGCCAGACGACAACGCTCACCACACCTGGCGTCTCCTGGTCGGGGATCGACGGGTGGAACCTGGGCAAACACTCGGCTCGCCCGACGCCAGCCCCCGGTGTCTGCAGGGACAGCTCCCTGAAATCGCCGGCGGTGACGGCCCGGTCGCGGCGGCGGAGCTCACCCGGGATGCGTTCGAGGGCTTCGCTGAGCTGCTCGCCGGCAGCGCCGCCACGTGCGGGCAAGGGGTTTGAGACCTTCAGGTTGCCCAGGCTGTCGAACTTGTTTATCGCCGCCGCGGCGACGTTGCCCTGAGGCCCACCTCCATAGCGATATTCGACTACCCGTATGCGCTCGCCGATCTGCGGTGCGCGCCCGTGCACGCCGCTGCCAAAGGTGACCTGGCCTGCCTCGAGGTCGGCGTGGAAGTGGCGGTCATCCTCCGAACTTGCGTCGAAGGTGTCCACAGGTCGCCATCTCTGCCAACCGCCGTCCTCTTCGACGTCGAGCTGAAGGCTGCCCTCGACGACCGGCTTGTGGACGAGCGAATAGCTCTGCGACGCAGCCCCGGTCCCCATGCCGACAAACTCGGGAGAAGCGGTCTGCATCTGGATGGCTTGCGCAGCGTTGGCGCCCAACCAGAGCAGGCGGCCGAACGGTGCGGTGCCGGCCGGGCGCGACACCCGGAGCCAGAACAGGATGTCGGCCGCGACCGCCGCGTCGTCGATCTCAGGAGGCAGGTCGCCGGTGCCGGCGAGATCTGGGTTGTCGAGCTCGAACTTCCCCATGTCCGCCAACGCCGCGGGCAGGGCCAGCTTGACCACACCCGAACGCGTCAGGCCACGGGTCGAATCGCCCCGGACCTCTACCTTTATATATACGGGTCGTTTGGCGGCATCGAAACGCCCCGTCGAGATCTGCCAGTTCATGCTGGGCCCGGTGGCCGAAGCGCCCGCGCCAGGGCACGGTTCGACTGGATCGGTGGGCAGCACCTGTTCGTCCAGCTTCACGCCGAGACAGAGGGTTTGGCCTGGCAGCTTCGGCACGATCGTGTCTTTGGTTTTCAGCACCGCGACCCAGACCATGTGGTCCACCGCGCTCTTGAAGTCGACGGGTGTGGCGCCTGGAGCTGCGGGATCGACGGGTACGGTCGCCGGAGCGTAGAAAACCGGTGACGGCGGAACGGATCGTGCGGTCCCCAGCGCGGGGTGTGGAAGGTTGTCGCGGATGGCCGCGATAGCCCGCTCGGTGAAGTCCTTGTGCTCGGGATCGGTCGGAAGCGCGCTCGCCGCCTTGCACATTCCCAGCACCGTGATGGGCAGAGCGTTCACCTCATCGGTGGTCTCGAAGAGCACGTTCCCGGCTTTGACCGTGGTTCGCGTCGGTGCCACCACGCTTCCCACGACCGGCACCGTTACCGGCGTCATCTGCACGAGAGCTGACGCGGAGGAGGCCGGGCGCAGCGAAATCTGGAGCAGACGCAGGAACTCGAGCTTGGTCGCGTCAGGGATCTGGTTGAACCGGAAGAGAACGTTCTCTGCGAGAAACGCGAACAGCTCGATGAGCGTGACGCCTGGGTCGCTGGCGTTGTGGTCGGTCCACTCAGGCGCGTAGACCGGAATGCGCCGGATCAGCTCGTCACGCAGCTGCTGATACGAGCGGTCGTCGAGGATCGGCGTCAGCAGCGGCATGGCATCACTGGAGGTAGAAGGGAAAGACGAGGTTGTCCGGCCGTCCGTCGCGGACGTGGATGTAGGAGATCCGGATGTAGACCAGCGCGGCGTCCTCGCCAGGCTCGACGGCGACACCGGTCAGCTGGATTCGCGGTTCGAAGGCGCCCAGGGCCCGCTCCACGTCGTGCTGGATCGAAGCCCGGGTCGCAACCGTGTTCGGCTGCATGAGGTACCTACGCAGCCCGCATCCCCAGGTAGGTCTCATGACGCGCGAGCCTGGCTCGGTGTCGAGGATGAGCGCGATCGACTGGCGCACCTTTTCGGGACCTTCCGTGTAGGTCAGCGCAGCCGGTTCCGGTATCACCGGGAAAGTCCAGCCCCGTCCGAGATAGGCGAGGCTCGTCACCGGATCACCACCAGCGCCGGATCCTCTTCGGTCTCGTAGTCGAGGTTCTCGGTCAGAGAGACGGGCTCCGCGCCGGCGCTGGCGAGGTCCCGATGCAGGCGGAGAACAACGTTGTTCGTGTACTGGCCAGTGAGCTTGTCACCGGCATTGGCGCCCAGCTGGACGTTGAGGTCGGTGGCCAGCTTCGTCTGCAGCTTCGTGTTGACCGTGGCGCTGGCCTTCACGTCGACGTCGACCGAAAGGTCGACTCCAGGCGGCAGCATCGCGAGCTCAGCGGCGACCTGCGCCTGGACCGCTGCGCTGGGGGGGAAGCAGAACTTCAGCTTCAGCAGAAACCAGAGCTGGAAAACGAGCATCACGATCGGTATGAACAGGTTGAGCACGAACGTGGCGACGATGGTCACCAGCGGGATCGAGAACGAGCAGGTCTCGCTGCCCGGGTTCATGTTTCCGCCCGATGGGATCCCGGAACCCTGCTCAAATTGAAACGATGAGCCGGGAGGCGAAACCATCTTGACCGGCGCACCCGCGCCCGGTGTCAGGGTGGCTGCTTGCGCCTGAAGGGTCGGGATGTCGGGCAGCTGGATGGTGACCGGCCTGTTGCTGGTGCCTTTCAGGTCGAAATGGGAAGCGATCCTGTAGCGTTCTGTCGCTCCACTCCAGGTCAGCGGCCCGTGACAGTCCTGCTTGCCGGCTTGCCTGGGACATCGGGAATCGTGGCGCCGGACGAAGCAGTGGACTTCGTACAGGTTCTGATCGTCGAAGCGAGCATTCCCGAACTGGTCGGCGTCAGCGCCGCCCGTGGGCAGAAGCCCGAAGTAAATCGTCTTTCCTTTGCCCGCGTGATGCGCCGCGGTTGGATCGGGGATCAGGGGATAGAGCGGAAACGTGCTTTCGGTCACCACATCGGAGGCGTCATCGAGTTCCTGCCAGGCGCCGACATGCTCGTGCTCACATGGCACCCAACCCTCCATCAGGAGGCGCGCGCCGAAGTCGACCGCCCACCCCTGGAGGCGCTCGCGCGCCGACGAAAGGTGCTTTGAAGCTTGGCTGCGACTCTGAGCGGCGGCGGCACTGAGGGCGTCCGTCACAAGCAGCGTTTCCGATGCAGGCCAGTCGTGCCGAGAAAAGCGCAGCGGCTTGTTCGTGAAGTCGTCGACGATGGACATGTTCACGACCGCTGCGGAGATCCCGCGGAGGTGCTTTACCGCCGCACGCTCGCCGGCCTTTCCGAAGAGAGCGCGCCGGCGCCGGACCACGAAACCCGCCTGGCAAACGTCGCCGCGATCAGCGCTCGGCAGCCCTGGAGCGTCGCAGTGCAGCTCGCACACGACGAGGTAGAAACGCTTGTGTGTGTCGAGGTAGATCTTGCGCGTCTGGGTCGTCACCAGGTGCTTGTCGGACAGGCGCCGCTTGCGACTTTCGAAAGGAGCCGGCAAGGGCGGCAGGTCGGGCAGATTCTCCAGGTACTGGACGTGGTCGTCCTCGACGAACGTCAGGCAGTGCTGCGGATCCTTCATGAACTCGGTGACGAATTTGGAGGTGTCGTACTTCTGGAAAACGGGCACGGTGGTGCGAGCCGTCTGCTCGCCGGGCACGTGTTGCCGGCGCCACCGGTACCACGGTGCGAGCAGGAGCCACTGGCGTTCGCTGCCCGGGGTGCTCACCAGATGTTCCCCGCGCCTGGCGTGTATGAGGGCGACACGACGCCGGTGCTGCAGATGATGGTTGTGCAGTTGATGATGCCGTCGAAGGTGGAGGTTGCCGCGTGTACGTTCAGCGTGGGTGCGGTGATGTCGACACTGCTGTTGGCCTGGATCTGGATCGCCCCGCCGACGGTCATCGTGATGGTGCAGCCGTTGGAGTGGGTGACCGTCACCTGCTGAGCGGCGTCGTCGAGGACGACCTTGTGCCCGCTTTTCATGGACACGGTCACCTTGGCGGCGCCCTGGGTGTCGTCGAACTCGAGAAGGCTCCCCGAACGCGACTTGAGCAGGCGCTTGTTGTTGGGCGCCGCCGGCGATTCAGGCTGCGACTCAATGCCATTCCAGGTGGAGCCGACGATGTACGGACGCCGCAGGTTGCCGCCTTCAAATGCGACCACGACCTCCGTGTCGACCTCCGGCAGCACCTGCAGGCCCTGGTCCTTGTCGGCGTAGGGGGTGCACAGGGTCGCCCACAGTCGGACGTCGCTCGAACCCTGGGTTCCCAGCCACGGGAGTTTCACCTGGATCCTTCCGAGGTTGTCGGGGTCGACGATGTCGGTCACGATCGCCGGGTGTACGCCGAAGTACCTGCGCGCCTGGCCGTCCTGAACCGTCGCTCTACCGGAGCTCATGGATTCACCGTCGGGCGCTCGGCCTCGAACTGGGTTCGGTGGCCGTGCATCAGGTCGTAGACGTGCCTGACCCGGGTGACGTAATAGCCCGAACCCTCGAAGGGCGACCCGACGCGTTCGAGAGTGAGGGCGCTGCCGACGATCATGTCCGCCGTGCCGCTGGTCGTGCCGACCACCGTCACGAATTGACGGCACCGTCGCAGCATCTCCGCCTTGGCCCACGCCGTGGCCTCTGCGCTGACGAGCGGCTCCTCGCGGACACGAAAGCTGTCCATCTGTCCCAGCGCCTGGTTCAGGATCGACGGTCCGGTGCGACCGCCGCTGATCTCGGCCTGGATCACGGACGCTCCCGCCTGTTCGTCGATGGTCGCGCGTTGCTGCGCGTCATAGCCGCTGACCGTCACCGCGCTGCGTTGATGGGCCAGGTCTGCCCTCAGGCTCGCGGCGATCAGCTCGTTGCCCTGGACGAGCGTCACCTTGGTGCCGGTCCGGTTGGGCCGAGTTTTGAATTTGAGCGATCCGTCGGCGACCCAGATTTCGGCCTGGATGAGACGTGCGCGGTCCCGCAGGAAGGCCAGATCGCTCTGATTCCATTGCTGGACGACGTCGTAATTCGGTCCGTCTGCGGCCACGTCCGGCGAAAGACCGTGGTCTCCGGCGATTGCGCTCGCGATGTCGGCGTCTGTGACCTTCTCGTAGGTCTTCATTCGCCGCGTCATTCGCAGCTTCATGAGATCGTCTTCGGCGAAGACCGTCACCAAAGGCATCTGACCTTCTTCAAAGGCGACCTCCAACGCCGAGATCGTCCCCTTGAAGATCACTCGCTCGTCACCCGACGGCCCGATCGAGACCTCTAGCTGCTTGCCGAAGTCAACCACGGACCCGTCCATGTACTGCAGCTTCTCCTGGTTGCCCGAGGCGGCTGGTCCCACACCGGCCAGGTGCGCCGACAGGGTCTTGAGCCCGAGGGTCGTCTCTTCGACCTGGAGGCGGATGAGGTCGCGTGCAAGCTCACCCCGTGCCTGTCCGTCGACCTTGAAGACCGGGCTGGTGCTGACGTAGAGCAGCTCAGTCATCGAACCCCTCGGCGGATGTCCTGAGCCGGTCCGAATGCAGCCTGGCGAGCATCTCCTCGTGGCGGTCGAGCTCCTGCCACGTCCAACCGCCGTCACCCTCGGCCTGGCGGCTCGAGCTCGCTTCGGGCTCGGGGACGACTTCCGAGGTGAGCTCGCCTACGTGCACTGTCACCGGGCTCCTCCGCACGCACAGTTCGACGGCCTTGACCCACAGCTTCCGCATGCGCTGGCCCACACCGCCGCATGCGAACTTTGCGCGGCGTCTGCGACGGCCCGGTCGCGACCGATGCTGGGTAGAGACAGCCATGGAGGTGCGGTCGGATCTCCTGTCTGCGGTGGGGTCAGCATCCGCGCTCGGGCGCCCACCCGAACCCAACCGTCTGCGCCCGGTCGATCATCGGCGGCGCCGGAGATTCTCGGCCGGAGAGGAACCCCGAAGCCGAACGAAACGGCCCGAGGATCGCTTCGCGGCGGAGCCTCGGCCGGGCTTGCGACGTCCGTCGCGGGTGACGAAGACGGCGAGCGTTTCAAAGCACCCCGTATGGGTCCCGAGGCTGCGCTCGCCGGATCGATGCTGGTCACAGCACGAGCCGCCACTGCCGATGCCGTCGCGGCCGGCACCGATCCCGCGCCAAGTGTCCGAGGTCGTGGCGCGCCGGCGCCGGCGCCGGCTGAGGGAGGCGGCACCTCGAAAGCCGCCCGCGCTTGTGAGGCGGCGGCCTCAGTCCGCACGACGTCGACCGCCTGGGTCGCGGCGCTGACTCCGCCCGCTGCCGAGAGCGCAAGACCGGCCTGCGCCGCTGCCCGCACTCCAGGTGTGGCCGGAAGCTGGAGGCCTGCCGCGGCGTTGAGATCGAGTGCGGCGCCAGCCTGGAGGTGACCGCCCACTCCAGCGCCCGCCGACAGGTTGGAGTTGAAATTGATCTGGAGCCCTCCCTGCAGCGAGAGCGGATTTGCGATCCCGCCCGCGAGTCCTCTCCAGGCGGCCGGGTCGAGCCCCATCCTGGCCGCAAAGTCGGCAGCACTCTCCCCGGCCTGTGCCGCCCGCGTGCTGTCGGTCGGCCCCCCACCGCCGCCTCCCGGTAACGCGCCGCCACCTCCGGAGTCGTCTGCAGGCGCGGTGGCGGCGGAACCGTCCTTGGCGCCCGCGCCTTTGGCAAGGGCTTCGAAGTCCGAGTTCTGCTCTTTGATCGCGATGTTGACCTTCGATCGGAGCGGGATGCCCTCAGGAGAAAAGAGATCGATGTCCTCGGTGATGCTGTTCATCACGCCGTCGAACTGGAACGTGCCCCACTCAAACCGGATCCGAGGCGGGGCATTCTTGGACTGCTTCGAAGGCATCACGAACTTCACGAGCCGCAGCGTCTTGTCACGGACGTTGGTGAGCTGGTCGGCCGTGTCGAACACGAGATCCAGGGTCAGGGTTGTGGAGCCGCTGCCGGTGAACTGCTGTACCTGGCGAGGTCGCGCCTTGCCGCCCTCGACGTTGTTCGTCATCTGCAGCCGCATGGTTGTCGGGTTGAACTGCACGTCGATCCCGGTGCCCTCGACGGGTTGTGGGTTCTTCGTCCCGCTCAGCTGGCTGACTCGGGCCTTGTGCAGCTCTGGCATCAGGACGCTCCCCGGGCGGGAATCGAGAGCCTCAACCCTTCGTGGGCGATATGAATCTCTTCGACGGCGATCTCGCCTGTACGCGCATTCAGCGCTGGACCCACGATCTTGGAAGGAAGGCCACGGATGAACGTCCACGTGGCGACTGCATCGCCGTCTGGTCCGAGCACGTGAACGATTCCGTCATAGCGACGCGGGAGCACCTGCCCTCCGACCGCTTCTTGAAACCACTTCCACAAGCTGCTGTTGAGGTCGCCCGCGGGGGCAAGGAACATGCCGCGTTTCAGCACGATGGGTTGGTATTTCGCGCGTCCGAGACGGCGGATGATCCCATCGTTCCGCCCGCCTTCGGAATAGTCCTGGACCTCCATCTCGATCTCGAGGCCGCTGCATTCCTGAAACCCGCCGTCGACGAGGGAGTCGCCGGTGGTCGAGGCATCAGGAGCCCCGATCGCTCCTTCCTCGGCGGCCGAGCTGCGATTGAGCGTCACCAGGAAGTTGAAGGTGCGGACGAGGTAGACGTCAGCCACGGATGCTCTCGACGCGGAGGGTGGCATCGCCATCGCGGGTGATGCGAAGCACGATGTACTCGAGCGGTTCCGCGGGCGCGACGCCGATCTCAACTATGAGCTGGCCGGCGTCCACGACATACTGCGGGTTGAGGAATTCATCACAGCGGACGAAGAACGCCTGGTCCTCGGTCCCTTTGAAGGCTCCGGCCTGATAAAGCCGTCGCAAGAAATTTGTCAACAGCTCCCTGAGCGTTGTGCGCAGCATCCGGTTGTTGGGCTCGAACACCGTCCACTGCATCTCGACGACGAGCACCCGCTCGAGCATTGTCATCAGGCGGCGCACGCTCAGCTGCCTGAGGGTCGAATCGCGGCTCAAAGTTCGGGCGGCGGTCAGGCGTATACCGTCCGGGTCGCGAATGAAGACGTTGATCGCGCTCGGATGCAACTCGTCGTGTCGCAAGGGCGATACCGAATCCACGACGCCTACCACCTGCTCCGCCAGCTCGTTCGCCGGCCCAAACGGCACGCCGAACGCAAGCTCGCGGCGGGCCACGATGCCGGCCGCCACCGCTGAGGGATTGATCGGGACCAGGTCGCTGCGCAGATCGCCGGGAGGGGCGACGTTGAGCCAGGGGTGATATGCCGCGGCGAACGACGTGTCAAAAGCCGACCTCCAGCTCAAGATCCGGCGCTGGCCGAGCCGTGGCGGCACGTCTAGCAGGACCACGAACGAGCGAAGCTGGTCTGCGAGGTCGGCGAGCCGCTGCTGCAGCTGGGTGATCGTGGCCAGGTCACCGGGCACCTCCGGATCCAGGCGGAGGCCGATCAGATCCGGTACTGGCCGTGCCTGGGCGGCCGGCGTCGCGACATCCCTGCAGCGCTCGAAATCCGGCCCCGCAAGCGACGGGACGTCAACGATCTCCTCCCGCGAAGGAATCGAGCGTGGGGAGTAGAGGTCAGGCACCACGAGCAGCGAAAGCTCTTCGATTCCGACCAGCGAGTGCACTCCGCTGGCTGGGGAGTCGTTGCCCAACACCCAGCCGGGATCGAAGAAATCCTCGGGCACGATGTCGTCCTCCCGATCGCCGCCTCCGCTGAAGGCGGCGGCCCTTGCAGGTCGAAGCGCCACGTCGCCGGGGAGGACCTGGAGATTGATCCAGGGCTGGTCAGGAAAGACAAGGGTGGACTCGTTGCAGAGCACAGTGGCGATCCATCGCGGATGCTGGGAAGACAGTCCGAGTCTCGCGTGCACCTCGCGCCGGGGGAAGAGGGGATCGCCATCGTTGACCTCCAGCGTCGCCTCGACGATCTCGATCCCGATCGGAGCGAAGGGTGCGGCGGATTCGAAGGTGACCACTCGCTCATAGCCGGATCGGTCGGGCCGGGGCTGATCCCAGGCCTGAGACACGAACCGGAGCGCGCGGCTGCCCCCGACGAAGGTCAGCCGAAGCAGCGCGCCGCTCGCGATGGGGGCGGCGCGATCGAGGCGCAGACCCAGGGTCGACGCATCGGTGAAGTCGAGCGGCCTCGTCTGGAACGAGAGCGCCGCGCTCAGCCGGTTGCCCCACGAGCCTTCGTCCCGCGCTTTGAGCCCGATCGCTCCGCCCGCCGAGGTGGTGACCCCGGGCAACTCTCCGGAAGCGACGTCGGCCTCATTGAGACCGATGGCTCCGTATTCGTGGACGATGCGGACGATGTATGCGCGCCGTCCTCCTTGCTGAAAAAACGCCGACACTGCAAACGGCAGCAGCCCGCTGCCCTCGAAGCCGCCATACAGTCGCCGGTACTCATCCCAGCTTTCGACCGGCACTGGCACGGATCTGAGTCGAGGCCGTGAGGCCTCCACCGAAGGCCGCGTGTCCAGCCATTTCTCGTCCACGAGCGGCACGCGTGCCGGACCGCGCGGGGCCACGCCGACGAACGCACACACGTGCATGTCCACCGCCCGCAGCTCGAGCCGGGGAGTCGCCGGCTGCGTGTAGACACCAGGCGCGCCAAGCGCGATCTGTACTGTCACTCAGCCACCTAGCTGAACTCGATGCCCTCGTGCACCAGGTGAAGCTCTTCCATGGCCACCTCGCCGCCTCCCTTGGCCGCCATGGTCGGTCCTTTCCACGCCTTCGGCTGGGTGTTGCGAAGGGTCCAGGTCGAGACCGGGTTGCGCGCCTCGTCGTGCAGGATGATGGTCACGGTCCGCGGGTCGGCTGTTCCGTCCCTGACCCCTTTGAGCCAGGCGAAGAGGTCGTCCGAACCGACGAGGCCCCGTTTCAGGGTGACTTCGTCCAGCTTGTGCGTGTTCGGAACTTTGCGGGCGGTGTTGAACTTCTCGTTGCCATTTCGGTACTCGGAGTAGCTGACGTCCAGCCCGAGACCGCTGACATCCGAAAATCCACCGATCACGCTGCCGATGTCGCCGGTGCCCTGAGATCCGCCCAGGTTGACGGTGTAGTTGAACGCCCCATAAGGATTTTCGCGAAATGTCGGCATCTTGTCCTCCTCCTACGCTGCCTTCGCGTCTGCGGTCCACTGACCAATGCGGAAGATCACGTATTCGGCCGGTTTGGTCGGCGCGATGCCGATCAGACAGATGAGGCGGCCGTTATCCAGATCGTTCTGGGTCATGGTGGTCCGGTCACAACGCACGAAGTAGGCTTCCTCGGGCTTGGAGCCGAGCAGCGCACCGCTCTTCCATTGCACCAGGAGGAAGTCTTCGACCATCTGGCGGATGTTCCACCACAGGGCCTGGTTGTTTGGCTCGAACACCGCCCACTGGGTTGCCTTGTCGATCGAGTGCTCGAGGAAGATGAACAGGCGGCGGACGTTGACGTACTTCCACTCCGGGTCTGAGCTCATCGTGCGAGCGCCCCAGACCCGATTGCCACGCCCCGGGAAGAACCGCAGCGCGTTGATGCCCTCCGGGTTCAGCACGTCCTGGCGCCCCTTGTTGATGTTGGCTTCGAACTTTGTCAGCCCGCGAACCACTTCGTTGGCGGGGGCTTTGAATACGCCGCGCTCGATGTCGCTGCGCGCGTAGATTCCCGTCACGAATCCCGATGGCGGCAGCATCAGCCGTGGCGGCGGTGCTCCCTGCGCCGCTCTCTGCAGCGGGTCGAGGATCTCGATCCACGGGTGATAGAGGGCCGCGTATTTGCTGTCGAAAAAGCCCCGGAACTGCCTGACCTCGGTCATCGAGCTTTGCTGCGGAGCGTCGACCACCGCGATCCGGTAACGAAGCAGCTCCGCGTGCGTGACCAATCTGCTGGCTGCCTGCTTACACGTTTCCGCGGCGGGGTAGGTGCCGCCATCGGGCAGGGCCACGATCGCGATGTCGTCGATCTCTCCCAGAGCGGCCAGGCCCGTGGCCTTGACAGTGGCGTCGTCCAGGCTGGACTCTTTTCCGTCCAGGTCGTCGGGCATTGCCAGGTCGCCGTCGTGACCGCCGATCAGGCGTCCGTTGGGGTTGGACTGCAGCGCCACTGCAAGGAGCGGGCCGACGTCGTTGGCCAGGCTGCTGGGGTCGAAGTCGAGCCACACCACCGCGTCTTCGTCGGCGGGGTTGTCCCGCTGCAGGATCTTGCCGATGTAGCGGATTTGCGCGGGATCGGGGGCCAGCTCGGCGTAGAAGTCCTCCCGCTCGTCGTCGACCACCACCCTGACCGTGAGCTGGATCAGCTGGATGGTCGCGTTGCCCGGGACGGCGACGGGGGCGCCCCCCTGCGTGAACGTCTGCTGGCCGCCGGGGGCGACCGCGACGGTACGCAGGTTGCCAATGATGAGATCGTCGTTGTCGTTCGGCGCGCTGGCAGGCGGAACGATCACCTCGACGACCGCACCCGCTTTGACGCCCTTGGCCTGCACCCCCCATGCAGCCCTGGGATCGGGAGCCTGGTAGGTCACGGCGATGTTCTTGCTGCGGACGACACTCGTCTTCACATAGACGTTGCCCGCGGCGCCCGGCCAGCGGGCCCGCCACGTGGCGGAGCTCGCGCCCACCGCTATTAACCGGCCGGCAACGCCCCACGGAGTCGGGTCGCCGGCCCTCTTCGCGAACACACGCGAGACGTACAGCCGCTTGCCTCCGTTCATGAAGAAGGCCCTCGCCGCGTGGGCGAGGTAGGTCAGGTGGTCGTCGAAAGGCCCGCCGGTCGGGCCGACCGAGAGCGTGCCCAGACCGCCGTAGACGCGCTCGAAGTCGGTGAAGCTCGTGATCAGGCGGGGCTCGGTGGTCGTCGGGCCCGTGCCAAACGATTCCCTGTACTGGATCGGTCCGTAGCGGGTCATACCCGCGTATCCGGTCGTGCTTGTGGGCACGCCCTCGATCGACTTGGAGCGGAAGCTGACCTCTTCGATATAGACGCCGGGGGCCAAATACTCGGGCATCTCTTGTTGCCTCCTTATTGCCTAGCTGAAAGTGAGCGGGGCGATCCCCGCGCTGCTGATCCTCGCCAGCGGGAGGGAGAGGGTGACTGGGCCGGCCGCCGTGTCCCTGTAGCCGGGGGGCGGCGTGACACCCGCGGCCACGGGATCGTCGGTTCCGGGCGCAGGGATGCTTGGCGTCTCGAGGGGCAGGTCCCAGTAGGGGTCGACTTTCGGCTGAAGCGTGTACGCCGGGGCAGGCGCCGCCTGTGGACCCGAGACCGTCAACTTCACGACGAGCGGATCGGTTGGGTCCCCGACGTGCGCGGGGTCGAGCTGGATCAACAAGAGAAATTCGCCGCGGTCGTCACCGTGCGCGCGGCCGAGCAGCTCGTCGGTGGCGTCCAGGCGAGCCTCGATGCGAGCCCAGCGCATGGGGACGCCGCCCCGCAGCACGCGCCCACGGAGCCCGGTCGCCAGCTCACTCACGTCGTAGGCCGCACCGGGAAACAACAATGGCCGGAGAACTCGGCTGGACAGGGGGACCTGGGGGCTGGCGGGGTTGTCGGCGGCGATGACCGCAGCCTCGGTGGCGATCGGAACGCTCATGCGGCGCGGCACGAAACGTCGCTCCCGATCGAAGAGCCTGACGTCGACCGGCAACTTGAGATCCTTTCGATAGATGAGGACGTAATGGCACGAGGAGTGCCGGTCGAGTCGCGGCAGGAACTCGTCGACGTCGTCCCCGGGCTGCAGGTTTTGCCACGTGGTCGCCGGTTGCGGGACGTGTTCGAGCGCAGCAGTGACGAAATGGCGGACGCGGCCGCCGGCCACCCCGTCTGTGGGCTCGAGTCCAAGCGCGAGGCGCTGGATCGTCTCGTCGTACTCCGAAGGCAGGAAGACGTTCACCGCGGGACCGCCGAAGGGACCTTGCCGGTGACCACGGTTGCAACCTCCGGCGCGAGCGTGCTGACACGCCCGTCGATCCGCAGCACCCGGGCCAGGTAAGCAACGCTCAACCTGAAGTGGGCGGAGAGTGAGTCGAAGGTCCGCATGATCGAGTCGGATGGCACGTCGTCGAGGACGACCTGGACTCCCTCCACCGCCGACCAGAGTCCCGACGGATGCAGCAGGGGACCGCTCAGGATCGGTGTGGACTCGAGGCATTCCATGGCACGTCCGAGGATGTCGAGCTCGTATTCGCAGTTCTCGGCCCATGGCGTGATCAAGAAGTGCAGGTCGAGCGGAAGGTGAATGCGTCCGTCAAGGCTGCCGACACTCGACCAGGCGGCGCGCATGGCGCGGTTGGCCTCCACGCGATAGGGAAAGATCGAGAGGGCCGGCGGGACGATGACCGTTCCCGCGACGCTGATGTCGAAGTCGTTGGTGCGCACGAGAACGGCTTTCGGAACCCGGTCGAACTGCTCAGCGTCAGCTTCAAAACACGAGTTCAGAAGTCGCTGGACGCTGAGACCTACAGCAGAGATCGACTTGAAGCCCGCCATCGCAGTCAGGGTGCCCGCCGGGTGTCACGGACCCGTCACTTACCCGTTACGGTCGGCGCCTGCAACAGGTGACGACACGGTGACGCGCGTGTGACGCAAGTCCTGGTTTGCTGACGGGACCACAACGCCGGCATTTGATGAGGCTAGGGATGGCGGTCCGAGAGCTGAGCCCCGAATCCGCGCTGGAGTCAGTTTCTGGTCCCAGGGATGGATCCCTGGACCTGGCCCTCCTCAAGGGCTTCGATCTCACGCATCGTGGCCGGCGGGTGTCCTTGCCGCTCAGCGCCCAGCGCCTCATGGCCTTCCTGGCGCTCAATGAGCGTCCGCTGTTGCGGGTGTACGTCGCGGGGACTTTGTGGACGGACAGCTCGGAGGAACACTCCAGCGGCAGCTTGAGATCCGCCCTCTGGCGACTGCAGCGGCCCGGTCACAAGCTCGTGGAGCTGCAGGGCGATCACCTCTGTCTCACCGAACACGTGCATGTTGACGTGAGGCTGGTCGAAGTCGTCGCACGACGACTCATCTCCAGCTCACAAGCAGTTTCCGCCGACGACCTGCACCTCCTTGCTTCAGGTGGTGAGCTGTTGCCGGGCTGGTATGACGACTGGATTCTGGTTGAACGCGAGCGGTTGAGACAGCTCCGGCTGCACGCCCTCGAGACCATGTGCGTGCAATTCACCCAACAGGAGAGGTGGTCAGAGGCGATCCTTGCGGGGTTGGCAGCAGTCGAGGGCGAGCCGCTGCGTGAGTCTGCGCACCGAACACTGATCCAGGCATACCTCGCGGAAGGCAACTGCGCGGAAGCTGTGCGCCAGTATCGATTCTGTGAAACGGTGCTCCACAGGGAGCTCGGGATTCAGCCGTCGAGCAGCGTAACCAGGCTGGTGGAGGCCTTGATTCCTGGATCTACGCTCCGGTCTCAGGCGTAGGTGAACGCACCCGCAATCGCGGACGCGGACTTGGCCGTGACTGACACGGTGACCGTCGCCCCAGCCTGACCGGGCGGGCAGGTCACAGTGAGCTGGCCATCTCCGTCGATATGAAAGGTTGCTTGCACAGATCCGAAACGCACCGCATCGGTGCTGTCGAAACCGCTGCCGAGCAGCATGATGGTGGTGCCACCCGACGCCGGACCGGTCTGAGGCGCCATCGAGTTGACCACAACAGTGCCCCCGTCCTGTCCTGGTGAAAAGATCACGTCGGTCAACCGCTTGATCAGCTCTCTGAATGTTTCCTCGCGATACCCGACGACAAATGCGATCAGGTAGTAAAGAAGGTCTTTGGAAACACCTCCCCCGTTGATGGCCGGCTGGGTCCCAACCGCGAGTATTCCGGCCTGGAAGATCAGTACGCTGATCGTGCCGAAGCTCGCGCCGAGCAGCGGCCGTGACCAGTGCCAGAATCGGTAAGCCGGGTCCCAATCATGCATGTGCTCCGTGATCCCGACGAGGGAGATGAGCACCGCACCCAGTGCGCCGAACCATGGCACTGGCTCCGGGACCGGGCCCAGCGTGGGGGGTAGGTCGAGCATGTTTCGGTCGACGAAATAGATGATGGCGAGGGCGGCAAGAATCGTCAGGTAGACGATCTGCACGCCGAAGACCGCTGACTTGGAGCCCAATGGGTCCCTGGCCTGAGCATCGCTGTCGCCAGGGCTGCTGATTCGGACGGGAGCGGGCGCGCCCGCCGGAGCATCCGAATTCCCTGCCCGGACCTTGTCGAGCAGCTTGACCAGCGGCGCGTCTTCGACGACGCCCTGGATCGCGTGGTAGATGTCGAGCCACCTGCCCGCGTCGCCGTAGATGCTGGAGGCGATGTCCTCCAGGGCTGCGACGGGAGGCGGTGTGGCAGCTACAGCAGGTCTAGCAGACGCGCCGTCCGTGGCGCCTGCGGTCTTGGGTGGGGTGTCAGGGACAATCGTCTCGGTTGCGACAGCTCCCGCTGCGTGCAGCGATGGTTGCCCGACCGACGACGACGCCGCCATCGACACGATGCGATCGACGTCGAGCGCGTCCGGGCAAGCTGTGGCCACACCCGGAACTTCTGAGTGTTTGACGATCCACTGTCGCGTGATCGGAATGGCGTATCGCTCGCATATGTCTCTGATCAACGAGCTGGTCGCCGCGTAGAGGGCCTCACTCCTGGGTGCGCCAGCGTCGCCCCCATCCTCGTGCTCGATGCCAATGCTCGCTAGATTCATCGTCAAGCTGCCCGCGTGATAAGCAGTGTCGGGTTCGCGGACCCACTGCACCACCGAGCCGTTGAGCCCGACTCCGTAGTGAGCCGAAGCCTTTGACTGCGGCTTCTTGAAGCGCGCATCGGTTGAAGCGACGGTGCCGGCCATGGTGTGAAGCACGATGAAAACGGGATCGTTCGCGCCGGCGAACCTGAACGCCTTGCCATCGCGCCCTGGTGTCATGTTGGCGTCGGGGATGGGGCCGATGAAAGGGATCACGCTATCGACCTTCGGAGTCGCGAGCCGCGAAGCCGTTGATCGGCATTTCATCAGAGTCCGAATCACCAATCACGGATTCGAGCCAACGCCTGACGACCTCGCAAACCCCGTCGACTGAAGTTTGCGCAGGCGTTTGAACCGCCGGCGCGAACGCATCTTCATAGAACGCGATTCGCGAGTACCAGGGCGGGTTGCCCTGTGGTTCGACGAAGGTGCTGATGACCAGCGCTGCCGTTCGCCTCTTCGGCGCCATGTGCAGTCAGGCTGAGCCCAGCCTGTTACCGAGCCGTCACCGATCGGCAAGCGACTCCACGAGCTCGACGAGCTGGGGTGACGGCTCGAGGCTCAATTGAGTTCGCAGCACCTGGCGATACATGCTGAAGTGGCGCAGGGCCTCAGTCGGATTGCCCTCTGCCACGAAAGCGCGAATGAGTGCTCGATTGGAGCTCTCGCGCAGAGGCTCCGCGGCGACGGCTGCAAGCCCCGCCCTTATAGCCTTTTCGTAGCACCGATCGACAACCCAGCGCTCGCACAGCGCATCCAGGACGTGCAATGAGATCTGGCGCTGACGCTCGCGCTCGAGGAGGACCCACTCGTCACTCCAGCCGGGAAGGAGCTCGCCGACCAACCGAAGATCCTCGAGATTCAGAATCCCGATGTCCGCCGCCGGGTCCGCGACCAGGCGACTCAGGCGCTCCACATCACGAATGTCCACCGCTACAGAGGCAGAGACACTCAAGTAACCGCCTGTGGATCGAATCACCTCGCCGACGAGGGCCAGGTTCCGCAGCCGCCAGATGGCCGATCTCAGGTTTCCTGCCGCGCGACCGTCGGGTACGTCTCCCCACAGAGTGCCCGCGATCTGGGCCCGTCTCATGGCGCGATTGTTCAGCGCGAGGAAGGCGAGAAGATGCTGCGCTCCACCGGAAACAGCTACGTCCACGCCATTGCAGGAGAGCCCGAAGCCATTGAGCAGGGCCAGCCTGATGGAGGGAGTCTCTTCGGGCCGCAGGACACCGCCCTGCGGGCTGTGCCGCGCGTCAGTCACCGCGTCAGGCTGACGAAGCATCGGGATGGCGGAAGAAGGCTGCCATTTCATGGACTTGACAGACCTTAAGTGAGTATCAATTAACTTGACAGGAGTTAACTTGTCAAGCCGATTTCAGGAAGCAGGCTACAAGTAGTCTCCGCCAGGCACTGTGTTGAACCGCTTTCTGGGGCGATAACCGCTCTGGCTACGTCAAGTGACGCCCATCGGTCGCTTGACCGCCCGTCCGATCGCTGTTATATCGCGCTCAATTGCCGGCCCAAGTCGGCTGTTCAGAGGAGGCGCGCTATGCGCAAGATCGCCCTTTCGTCGCTTCTGACCCTGGGCCTGTTCCTGGTCACGGCGCTTTCCGTGCTGGCCGACACCACAGGACCGGGAGTCTAGGTCAAGTCAGACAAGCTCGCGCGGCTTGGTCGAGGATGTAGCTTGTGGCTCGAGGCTGATATAAACTCGCCGCCATAGGCAAGTCCGAAACCAAGCCACGCGGGCGCCCCGTGGGTGTGGAGGTCGATCCCCGGCTGGTTCGTCAGGCTCGACTCGCGGCCGGGTTGAGCATGTCCCGGCTTGGGGGTTCGGACGTCACGCGCCAGGCCATTTTTCTGATCGAAGCCGGGAAGATGCGTCCTTCGCACCGCACCCTCAACCTCATCGCCGCCAAAACGGGCAAACCCGTTTCCTTTTTCACGCGGATTGACAACGGCTCGCCTGACGCACATGCTCGCGGCTCCTTCCAGATCGAAGAGCTGGAAGCACTTTGCTTTCAACAGCAATTCGAGAAAGTCATCGCCTTGGGAGAGGACATGCTGGGGCACCGTCCACCCGTACGGGTCGAGGCTTACATCAGGCAGTACATCGGTCAAGCGCTTGTCCGGTCCTCGCGTCCAGACGAGGCGCTCGATCAGCTGAGGCAGGCGAGGACCATCCTCGAAGCGGAGCCGGATCCGTGGCTCGCAGTCGAATGCGCCGACTGGGAGGCGTGCGCCCTCTATCTAAAGGAAGACGGGCGGGCCTTGCAGGTCGCGGAACAGGCATTGCGCCTGTGCCGGTCAACTCAACCGCGGCTGCCCGGCACAGAGGCGCGAATCCTGGAGCACATCGCCACGATTCACGTCAAGAACCACAGTTACGACAAGGCGATCAATTACTACGAAGAGGCTCTGCAGGCGGCAGGCACTGTTCGGGACCTGTCCCGGTTGGGCCGGACTTACCACGGACTGAGCATTGCGTACCAGGAAAGGGGTGACCTCGATCGGGCAGTCGAATTCACGCACAAAGCGCTGGCCCTGTACGGCCTGGAGCACGACAAGGCCTTGCTTGCCCGAGGTGAAAACGAGCTCGGACTTCTTCTGATGCGTCAGGGGCAGATGCGCCGTGCTGACGAGGCCTTCCGCGCCGCCCTCGCGCATTTCGAAGAGTCCGGCACGGAGCGGGCCAAGAGCCACGTGCTGTTGAGCCTTGGCGAGCTACAGCTCAAGACCGGGCGGCTCGACGATGCGACCGCTGCGGTCAAACAGGCGATCGAGCTCGCTGTGCGTCTCGACGAGAAGCTCGCCGTCAGCAGCGGGCATCAGCTTCTGGGTCGGCTTCACGAAGCTGCCGGCAGGCGCCGGGAGGCTGATCGCGAGTTCCGTGCGGCGATGAGCCTGCTGCGCACGCAAGGAACAGGGGAACGGTTGGCGGAGAGTCACGCCGCATACGCCGAAATCCTCGAAGCGCGTGGCAACTCGGCCCTCGCGCAACAGCACTGGAAGCAAGCCGCGAACCTTGCGCTTCGGCGCGAGCTCAACGACGGCAGGCGTCAGAAAAGCATCTAGACGCGCCTACCGGTGACGGGCCGGTGACGTTATGCGCTTTAGCTTCCACCCGTGGCCGAAGCGAAGCCAGCCGCGGAAGCGAAGCCAGACGCATCGGATGTCAGCCCGGAAGTCAAGAAGATGCGGGAGCGCGTGCAGCGAACCTTTGCGCTCGGCTGGCACATCACCGAGCTTTACCACTTCGACCTGGTTGGAATCCCCACCGCGGCCCCCGCCACCGCGGCGCCGGCGCAATCGGAACAGGGCGAGGCGCAGTCGACGACCGCGAAGCAGGCCACCGACAAGATGCTCAGGGATACGCTGCCCGGGTTGGGCCGGTTGGGGCCAGGCAAGCGTCGATCCATCTTGATCCGCCAGGTCCGCGAAGACGTCAAGGAGACCAACGTCTGGAAGGACAAGCCCAAGACCGGCGACTCGCTCGACGCCCAGATTGAGAAGGCCGGAGCGATCGTTGATGAGAAAGAGTTCAAGGTCGAGATCGCCAGAATCCACGAGATCCTGCTGGAAGGTTTGACCGTTGCGGACTACCGCCTGGGCAAGAGCTACGGCCTTGGCCGGGCCCTTGCCGAGTCAACGATCATTCCGTATGCGATCGGCACGAAACAAGGCCTTCCCGATGGGGCCACCGAAGCGGACGTCGGGATCGCGCTGATGGCGGCGCTCAACGACGAGTTCGAAGGCGGACGGGTTTTTGAGCTGCAGTCGTCGCTGCTGGACTTGCGCGATTGGTTCGCGGACTACGCCGCGGACGCCGTCGCCACGACGCTGGGTGGCTGGGGGATGTGGGTGATCCGGCCCACATCGGCAGAGGCTCAAGTCGTTCACTGGACGCGCGCTCAGAACTACGAACGTGTACATCGGGCGCTCAAAAGGCAGGGCGAGGTATGGCGCGGCCTCCTGTCGGGCGAGAAGGACCCGAAGAACATCGCCGGCGCCGACTACTACTTCGCGGCGATGGCCTCGGTCGTGCGCCGGCTCGCGGGCCTGGCAGTGCAGTTCCTTGGCACGGGCATCGGGTTTTTGCTTTTCCTCCTGGTCGTCGTTGCTGGCCTTGCCCTGTACTACGCGGCGAACGCGCGCAACACGACAGGGGTCCTGGCCGCGGTCATCGCCCTGCTGACGTCGCTTGGGGTTACAACCGGATCGGTCGGCGCTTCGGTCAAGAGCGCCTGGTCGAAAGCCGAAGGGCCGCTGTGGAAAGCGGAGGTTACCGCCGCGGTGGCCAACGCGGCATGGCACAACCCGGCGCCGCTTGGATCGATCGAGATGATCCAGCTTCTGCTCATGGTCGGAGACAAGCCGGACCCCATGACGGAGACTCGCGCCCGGCATCCGGGCTTGACCACGCTGAGGAACATTCCGGTCGGCCGGCTCGGGATCGCGCTGATCGTCATCAGCACCGCCGTCGCCCTGTTCGCAGCCGACGCCGGACATCTCCAGCGAGACGCTTCGTTCTTCCTGCCGCCCCTGGTCATCATCGGCTTTCTGGCCGTGATCGACGGCTGGGACCTGCTGATCGGGCTCGCCGCCAAGCAGTCGGCCCCGTATTTGGCCCTGCCGGAGCGGATCTTGATGCCGGACTGGCTCACGCCGGTCGGGTTGTACTTGGCGCCGATATTGGTGGTGACCGGCATCCTCGCCGGCCATTTCTTCTGGCACTGATGTCGATGCGCGAAGCGCCTACACGCGTCGTCGAGCGAGACCGAGAGCTGTCAGGAAGTCCAGTCGCGCGAGCCCTTTCCCTGCTGTTGTTGGCCGTGGCGGGAGCCGTCCTGATTTACGCGGTCTGGCTCGCGGGCACCTACACCTTCACGCATTCGGGGCCACCGTGCACGAATCCACCGCAGAGAGAAAGCAATCCGGCCCAATTGGTGGTGGTTGCGATCTGCCTGGCGACCTTTGCCGCCGGCCACTTGACGACCAGGTGGCAGGAAATCAACCACAGGCTTCTGCAGCGCCACCGCCCTCCAAAGGACCCGAACAGTAGCAAGGCGCCCGCCGAGGACAAGCGCAAGAAGGATGCTCTCATCATCCAGGCGCTGCTGCTGGTCTTCCTGCTGGAGGTCATCGGCCTGCTGGTCATCGAGATCACAACCCTGTCCCACGGCGTGTGGCCGATCACCTATTACGTCCGGTGCGCCTACGACGCCGCGGGTTGGCCCTCTACAGCCGCCGCGGCCGCGATCATGTTCCTGGTCGGCAGATGGTTCTGGCTGCCGCCGAGGGGGAAGAATGCTCGACCCGGCTCCTAGGGACGCGGTGGTGTTCGTCGGGGTCGTGGGTTTCTCAACCCTTTTGCTTTTGGTCGGCAGCGACTTCTGGCTGACGTGGACGAAGCGCCCATCGGTGGGGGAGTGGGTAACGCTGTGGGCCCGCCGATACCCCGCTTTCGCTATCGCGCTCGCGCTCGTCGCCGGCGGTCTCGTCGGCCACTTCTATTTCGCCACTCCGTAACGCTTTCCTCAGCGGATCATCAGGCGCCGGGATACCGCTTGCGAATGAAGCGCTTGTCGCCCGTCGACAAGTCGGTGTTCAGCCCGGTGCCCTTGCCTCCCACGATCAGCTGGGGCGGAAAGCTGTAGAGCATGATCGACTTGGGATCGAATTTGGTCGCGTTGAGCTGATCGATCGAATATTTTTCGATGATGTTGTGGTCGATCTCTGCTTTGCTCCAATTGTTGGGCGGCCCGCTGAAGTAGGCATAAACGGCCGCCTTGTTCCACTGGATGCCTCCCCTCGGGTTCTGGTGCTCGTGGATCGCGCCCAACGCGTGACCAAATTCATGTACGACGACACGTCGATATTCGACGTCGTCCGTGCCGTCTTTCAGCCATCCGAAGTTCATGGTCGGCTGTCCTTTCCTGAAGTAGCTGGTCACCAGGCAGTCGGTCCCAACCGCCGACCACGATCCGCGATCCGCGCTGAACGAGATCCTCACCTCAGACGCGGCGCCGCCATTGAAGTTGAATTTGATGTTCGCGTACGAGCACCACTCCTCCGCGTGCTGCTGAACCCTGGTTCGCTGCGTGGGGCTGCCGTCGAGGAAGCGAACACTGAGGGTCCGCGCGTTCTGCCACATCTTGCCGGTGAACAACGCGAGCTTCAGCGGATAGACGGAAACGCCGGGCAGAGTCTTCGGCACCTGGGGTTCATTGCGCCGGTTCTCTTCAATCGCCAATTTGGCCGCCAGCACTTTGTGAGGAAGAGGCAGCACGCGGTCAATGCACAATCGAACGCCGTCGACTCTTGCCATTCGATTCGCTCCCGCCCTTCAGCTAGAGACAGAGAGACAGAGGACCCAGTATTGACCGGGGCAGGCCGGCTGTCAAGCGGCAGCGCTGCAAACGCTTTACACCAGCGGAAAGTCCTTGACAGCGCGCCAAATTCGCGTTTAATCGGAGCACTGGCGGGAAGCGCACGCGACTGCGAGGTGAAGTGAATGGGCAAGGTCGTCCTGACCAACAAAGCGGCTCTACGCGCCAAATATGGAACACGCGTATCGCAAGTAACTGCGGCAGTTCGAGACCTCATTCGAGCTGACAAGCGCAATGGAATCAGCACCCGCCTGATCGCGCTGGATTCGCCCAGCTCGATGCGCGGGTTGGGACAACCGGTGAGCGATGCAAACGATCAGGCCCAGAACAAAGAGGCGGTTGACGGTGTTTACCGCGCACTGGCCCCCGACTACATCCTGCTGCTCGGTGCCCCAGACGTCATTCCGCACCAGGATTTACGCAACCCCGCCTATCACCCGGAATACGACGACGATCGATTTGTCCCGAGCGACCTGCCTTACGCCAGCGAGGGCAGCGCAAGCGATGACCCGAGGAATTTCACGGCGGTAACGCGGGTGGTCGGGCGTTTGCCTGACATCCTTGGAAGCCGCGACCCGTCCTACCTGACCGGTTTGCTGCGCAAGGCGGCCCGAGCGATCGCGCTGCGGCCCGAAGACTTCCGCGCCTACTTCGGAATCACGGCGCAAGATTGGGAAGGGTCCTCGAGGCTGAGCCTCCAGGCTGTGTTCGGCTCCTCAACTGACCTGCAGCAAATACCCCCTCACGGCTACCGCTGGGGCGCGAATCTGCTGGGCCGAAGGGCTCACTTCATCAACTGTCACGGTGCAGCGAGCAGCTGGCAGTTCTACGGACAGCCGCGCGGCGTGGACGAATACCCGGTTTCGCACGACGCTCGGTACATCCCAGCTCGGATCGCAAGCGGAACTGTCGTCGCCGCGGAATGCTGCTACGGCGCCCAGCTCTACGACCCAAACCCAACCAGGGCGAAATCCGTTGGTCTCTGCAACGTCTACCTTGCGAACGGGGCGTATGGCTTTTTCGGCAGCTCGAATATCGCGTACGGTCCCAAGACCTCAAATGACTGGGCAGACGACCTCTGTCAATACTTCTGGCGTCACATCCTTGACGGTTCGTCGTTGGGCGCGGCGGTGCTTCGAGCCCGTCAGGACTACGTCAGCGAGCGCCAGCGGCTGGACCCGATCGACCAAAAGACGCTCGCTCAATTCAATCTCCTGGGGGATCCCTCCATCCACCCAGTCAAGGTCCCGGTTGCGGAGCAGGCAACAGCGCCGGCCAAGTCAATCGGCAAGGCTGTGGTCCATTCGCTATCGCTGGCCGTCGGCCGAAGCGACCGTCGCAGGAACATGTTCGCAACAGGCATGGCGATCGCGGAGTCAACGGGTGTGGCAGTGCCCGCGAGTGCAAGCCGAAGTGGTGGGATCAAATCGTCGCTGCGGTCGCTCGCCAAAGCAGAGCGCCTCAACAAGCCCGAGTTTCTTTCCTACGATGTCACCCAGCCAATCCCCGCTCCCGGTCGTGCGGAACCGCACGTTCGCGCGGTAGCGCATGCCATGCGCCCGGCTGCGCCAGGCGCGGAGCGAATTCACCTGGTCATGGGCCGAGGGTCGAACAAGAAGGCGCCTGCGCCCCAAATCATCGCGATTGTGGCCAAAGAGAATGGCGGAAAAATCGTCAGCTACCGCACCGGGTATAGTCGCTGACGTGGAAGCCGAAGGCCACGTGGTGAGCAAGCGGATCGGCGTCGGAAGCAAGAGTGAGCACGAGGCGGTGGTGCTCGTAACGCCAGACCAGGAGTACAAGCTCCGCCGTCAGGGCGGCAACCCTTTCGTTGATCCGGAAATCTCAAAACTGGTGGGCAAGAGAATCCGCGCCAACGGAGTGGTCGACTCGGGACAGCTGATCATGTCGAACTGGAAAGAGCTCGACTAGCGCGACCCTGCCGTTTAACGGCGTTCAATTAGCAGAACTGGGGGCGACCCTCGATCGCCTGGCCTTGAATGTTAGCCGCACGTTAAATAATCAGACTTGACAACTCCAAGGGTGGACTTTACTCTCCGCTAAACGACAACCGTCCAACTTTAGGGAGGGACAGGCGGGTGCCGCAGACGTGGTTACGTGCCACTTGCACGACTCAGTTCATGTGCGCCGTGGGGTCCGGCCCTGACCGGCAAGAGTTGCCGTGAGGGGTCGCTGGCCGAGCTTGGCGAGCCGTGATAAAGCAAAGCGTTCATTCACTGCACTGATCGCCCCGGCCACGCTTTTCCTCGTCGCTTGTCAGTCGGCCGGGGACGGCACGATTCAATCGGCAAGCCCGATCGCACCTCCCGGTACCGTTCGGCTTGCGCCAGACAGCGCGATTCTCAACGTCATGCAGACGGCCATCGCGGGACAGGTCATCCTTCAGTTCAATCCAGGCATCACAGCGGCGACGGCGAGCGCGGCAGGACGGCGCTATGGACTGGACATGGTTGGCGGTCCACTTCTTTCGGGCCCGCTGCCGTCTGGGCGGTTTGTCTTTCAGATTCCTCAGGCCGAAATCGAGGCGACGACGCCGACCACGGCGAGGATTTACTTCCCAACTTCGATCAAGCCATCCGATCGCGCTGCTTACCTCGCGCAGCACAAGCTCCAGGTGATTCGCTGGATCCGAGGGATGGACGACGTGATGGTCGCCGAGGTCCAGCTTCCGGCCACTCCACTGAATCCAAACCTCCTCGATCCCATCGCGGGCCTGTTCCAGGTCGCTCTCCCCTTAGGCCTGGAGATGGGATCGGTCTCCGACTGGGCGAAGACGCTGGCCATGAAGGTCGTCAGCTATGACCCATCCAACGGTTCGACAGTGCTGCACCCGGATGCGTGGCGTCCGATCCTGCCGCGCCCCATCTCTTTCGCGCGGAATCCGTACACGCCTCCGCCAGTCCCGCCAGGCACGTTGTACGCGCAGTTCACGACCGGGGTCACTGCCGACACCATCAATGCGCTGGCGGCGAAGCTCGGCCTCAGCGTCGCCAGCATCGGAACCACGAACCTGGTTGTTCTGAGCGGGGACCCAGCGACCACCAAGGCCGCGATTCAGCTTCTCTCCGACAACCCCAGCGTGCAGTGTGTCGGCGTCTCAGCCGACCCTTGCGCACCAACTTCCGCGCCCGCTGCAAGCACCAGCGCCGCCACGGCGACTCCGACCTACGGCCAGCCGGCGTCCGTTTCGGTCGCTGTATCCAACGGCGTGCTCGAAGTGCAGTGGTCGGCCGCGCCAGGAGCGACGGCCTATGCAATCTTCAGGACGCCGTCTCCTGGTAGTCCATACGAGCTGGTCGCCATCGTGGCAGGCCAGGACCGCACCTCGTTCATTGCGTTTGACCAGACTGCACCGGGTTCTTCCGTCTATTACCAGGTCGTGGCGCTGCACCCGTGCGCGCAGCCGGGCGACGGCAGCACCTGTGACCTCGCGATCGTTCCATTCGCAGGACAAGGAACGTCGGCAGGCGGCTGGACCAATCCCGTGCAACAGGACCCTGTCGTTCAGACGCCGGTGGTGACGGAGACCCCTCCAGTTCAGCAGACCGCGCCGAGTCCGGCTCCCACGCCCAATGTCGCGACGCAACCGGACCCGGCCGCAAGCCCGGCTCCGTCTGACCCGAGCGCAGCGCCTGCCACCCCATCGCCGACCCCGCCGGCCCCTCCAACCGCCGCGCCGGCGCCGCCCGCTCCGACTGTCGTCGTGCAGCCCCCGGCGCAGACGCGGCTGGGCCCAGGTCCATTGGGCGCGCCAGTTGGACTTAGCGCCGCGGCAGCCGACGGACACGTGACGCTCGGCTGGCAGCAGGTTGCAGGGGCGACTGCATATCGGGTGTACAGGTCGACGAGTGGTGGCAGCGCCGCTTACGTGGCCACCACGTCCGACGTTGCGTTCACCGACGTCGGTGGCGCGGTCGGTACGAGCTATTCCTACCAGGTGGTGGCGGTGGCCGGCAGCGGGCTGGTCGGGAAGATGTCCGACTCCATCAGCACGGTCTGGCAGGGCGCCAACAACGCACCTGTCGTGCTGCGCTCCCTGCCCGCACAGGTCGGAGTGCTGTCGGGCAACGTTCGGCTGCAGGTTGATGCGCGCAGCAGCGACGGGCGTGGGCAAGTCCAGTGGAATCTGAGTGGACCGGCGGCCAACATGACGATCGGCACCGCGATTGGAGGGCCGAGCGCGACTGCTCCGCTCAGCTGGTCGTCGGCGACCGCCTGGGACACGAGCACGGTTCCCGATGGCAGCTACACGGTGAGCGCTGTCGTCACGGCTTCTTCCGGCCAGCAGACGACCACCAGCTCGACTTACCGGATCCAGAACGCCGCCCCGATCGCTCCGATCAACCTCTCCGCGGTCTCTCAAGCCGGCGGAGTCGCCCTCACATGGCAGCAGGCGGCGAGCGCAAACAGCGTCTCGTACCGCATTTACCGCGACCAACCGATTTCTGGCAACCCGTTGATCCAGCTCTCAGCCGACCTCCGGTCATTTGTCGACGCGGGTGTGCAGCCCGGCCGGCACGCGTACGAGATCGTGTCTATGGATGCCCAGGGAAAGGCCAGCCAGCCCGCGAGCGCCCAGGTGACTGTCGGAGCGACCGCCCCGGCTCCCGATTCGGCCCCTGACCTTCAGGTTCTCTTGCCGACCGGACAGGCGCTGGCCTCTGGAGGGCGGGTAACCGATCGCGTGTTGCTGATCGCCTCGCCGCTGCCCGGCCTTTCCTTCGAGATCAGCAGGGACGGTCGATCGTGGTCCGCGCTGACACAAATTCCCAGGTGTGCGCAGGACGCATGCACATTCGACCTTTCGATGGAAACGCTGCCTTCGGGGCCGTACAGCGTGAGAGCGGTGAGCGGCGGCTCCGCCAGCCCGGTTCACACGTTCGTTCGCGTGGACGCGACGCGGTATGGCGCGCCGGGCGCCCTGACGGCGCAGGTCACCGGGTTGGGCGTGCAACTCTCATGGACTGCGCCCGAGGCGGCTTTGCCGGCGTCGTACCAGGTATCGCGTCGCATCAACAACGGTGATTGGAAGCTGCTGGACCAGGTCGCGAGCGCGACCTTCATCGACGCCACCGCCCCGCCTGGCGTCACGAGCGGTTACAGGGTCCGCGCGGTGGATCCTGAAGGGTCGGTCGGATTGCCGTCATCCGTGGCCACCGTTTCCGTTCCCTCCATCGAGCTGGCTGAGCTGCAGAGGAACGGACCGACCAGCGGGCCCGCCAACCTGCAGGTCACCACAGCCCATGGGCGGGCGGCGTTGCGCTGGGATCCGGTCTCCGGAAGCGATGCTTACGTGGTCGAGCGCAGCCTCGAGGCAGATGGCGAGTTTGCGGTTGCGGGCACGACCACCGGCGTGAGCTTCGTGGATACGCCATCGTCCGCGGCCCGGGAGATCAGCTATCGCGTACTGGCCCTCTCCGGAGTGGCCACCGGTGCGCCATCCGCGGTGGCGACGGCTCTTGTGATCCCGATTTCGCCGCCTGCACCGCTAGACCAATCGGCGCCGGCGTCAGACCGTCCGGTGGCGCCGTCCACGCTCACCGCAACGTTGCAGGCAGGCTCGGTCGAGCTGAGGTGGGCGTCAGGCACGCCCTCGTCGCATCTGGGGATCGCGCCGACCTCGACGTTCAGCGTCTACCGGCTCGATCCGGCGACCGGCGCCTTCGCCCTGGCCGCGAGCGGCCTCGAGTCCCCTTCCTTTAATGATGTGGGGCTGCCGGCGGCTCGATTCGGATACGTCGTGACCGCGGCTTCGACCCGCGGCCTGGAGAGCGTTTTCTCCGATCCGGCCTGGGTGACGGTTACGCCGTCCACCCAATCTCTGAGCGTCCAGTTAATAGCCCCGACGCCGGCCGACGCTTCGCTCATCCAGGCTGAAAGCCTTCGCGCTCTGGCACGGATCACGGCGGCCGCCGGCCTCGACCAGGTTGCGTTCGCGATTGCGCCCGCCGGTGGATTGTGGCACCAGCTCTCGGCTGTGCCGGTCGATCCACGCGCGCCGCTGCCGGGACCCTCGATCGGGTCTGCCCCGGCGGCCCTCTGGGGCACGACGCTCAACACAACTTCCATGGCGCCTGGCAGCTACAAGCTGCGAGTCCAGGTTCGCGATCGGGCGGGCAACTCCCAAGAGCAGGTCCAGGACCTGTTTGTCGCCGGAACTGCCGCGCGCGGGCCGCCGGCGTTCTCGCTCAACGCAACCCCCATCCCAGGTGGCGTCCACCTCGAGTGGACCGCCGCCAACACCGGCAGCTTCCTCGTCCAGCGCTCACTTTTCGGCCAGCCCGGGCCGTTCGAGACAATCGCCAGCTCGCAAACACAGCAGTACGACGATCTCCTGGCGATCCCCGGCCGCTCCTACGCCTACCAGGTCGTCGTGCTTGGTGCGGCGAATGCCACCAGCTCTGTCGCAGCGTCGTCGCCCCTCGCTGCTCAAACCCAGCTCGTCAACGGAGCGCCTGCTGTCAGCCTCGGCGCCGTCAGCCAGACGGAGCTGGCGGTGGCCGTCGCTTCGGCGGCGAGCACCCACCCGCTGGCGGCTGGATTGCAGCCACTCGGCAGCTACTTCGACGTCAACGCGACAAGCCTCGCGAGCGGCCAGCAGGTGCACCATCTCGGCGAGCAAGCGCAGGTCACTTTCGCCCTACCGCCCGGGCTGAGCCCCGAAGCGGCGGCAGCGGCCGCGATCTTCCACTGGGACGACGCGAGCTCGACCTGGATGCAGGAGACGTCAACCGTCGATCAGTCGCTCACCTCCGTCACCGCCACCATCAACCACCTGAGCCAGTTCGCCCTGGTGTCGGTGGCCCCCTCGGCCGGTGGCGGGCCGGTTGCTCAGCCGCCGGCACCGCCAACGGACTCCAGCGGTCAATCCACCGGCCCGTCCGTGCAGCCGCCGTCCCAAAAGCCTCTCGAGGTGGCGGCCGATGGCGAGGTGGTCTCGCTTCGAACGGCCAACAGCCGCATCTACAAGAATGCCAATGGCTCTCTACAGCAGAAGATCACCACCCAGCCGATGAACTACCAGGACGCCGCCGGCGCCTGGCAGAAGATCGACAGCAAGCTGATCGCGAACAGTGGAGCGTCCGGAGTCCACAACGCAGCCAACTCGTTCCACGTCGACCTGCCCGGAACGATCACCGACCGGCCGATCTCCCTGGACGATGGATCCGCGACCATCTCGATGGCGTTGGTCGGGGCGGGGTCCTCATCGCTGTCGTCCGGCGGCAATCACGCGAGCTACGCCGCGGCTTTGCCCGGAGTCGACGCCAGCTACGACGTGATTCCGAGCGGGCTCAAGGAAAGCCTGGTCATCAACCACCGACCACCGCACTCGGCGGTCTTCGCTTTCGACATCAAGACCGGCAGCCTGGTGTTGAGCCAGCAATCCGATGGAACGGTCCTTGCGATCGACGCTACAGGGCATGTGAGGTTCACCATCGCCGCCCCGTGGATGTACGACGCCGCCGTAACCGAGTCCGACCGCGGCACGATGTCGCACGACGTCGCGGTGACGTTGACAGGAGGATCGGGCTCCTACCGCCTGACCTACACACCCGATGCGGCCTGGCTGAACGATCCGGCCCGACGCTACCCGGTCACCCTCGATCCCACCTTCCTTATCTATGGCGGCGGATACGAGTACGACGACCAGATCAACACGTATGCGCCGAACTTCAACTATCACGGCTACACGTACCTGCCGATCGGCTACACGTACTACTCCAGTCCATGCTGCGCCAGCGCGCCTTCGCGCGCGGAGGTGCAGTTCACCAACTTCCTGAACGACGGCTGGTACGCGAGCGCGGCGACTCTATCCATCTACCAGTACACCAACTACGGAACCCAACGGGGGAACTGCTGCACGCTCATCTACGTCACCGCTCCGACATCCGCGTGGAGCTATGGCGGGGTGACCTGGAACAACCAGCCCGGGGTGACCGGCGCGTACTCGTCGGCCTACACCCTGGCCAACGGCGGGTGGGTGAACTGGAACGTGCTGAGCCTGGTACGCGCGTGGCAGACGCACGCGCTGAACAACTACGGAATGATGCTCTACGCGAACGCCGAGGGCGGGCCGTACAACAACCACGAGCTCTTCTATGGGGGCAACAGCGGCAGCGGGCCTGAGCTCAGCGTCACTTACGACAGTTACCAATACGGCCAGGCGGTTGGATTCGCCTCGAGGAGCAACCCTCCCGCTGTGCCCAACGGCGGCACGACGCCAGTCGAGGTCGTCCTGGTCAACTCCGGCTCGGCGACGTGGGGCACCGACACCAAGCTCAAATACCGCTGGTGGTCCGGTGGCGTGATGAAGACCGACTACACCGCGTCCGTCCCCGTTTACGTCCCGTACAGCGTCCCCGGCCAGACCTCCATCGTGCTCCGGTTCAACCTGGTTGCCCCGAATCTTCCCTCGACATTCACCACGGTCCAGCTTCAGTTCCAGCTTTCCAACAACACCTTCCTGTTCTCCCAGCTCTGGTTTGGAGCGGCCACGTCACCGGACTGCGATCAGTACTACAACCCGGGGGTCCCCGCGAGCTGCACGGCCGGAGCGCCCATCACGCTGGCAAATGAGAGCGCCACCATTGCCTGGCAGGGCTCCCCTCAGGTTGTTTCGGCAGTGGCGGGATCACTCATATCGATTCCGCTGACGCTGACCAACACTTCGACCGCGGCCGGCGGCAATTACACATGGCGGGCCTACAACGCGGCCGACCTCATACGGGTTGGGATTCGTGATTACCGCAGCACGGCCGGTAGCGTCACGCCGCTGTCGAATGCCCCGAACCTCCGCACGTACCTGTCCGCCGACGTTGCGCCGCAAGCATCGACCACGGTCAACGCCGTGATCCAGGCGCCCGGCGAGCCTGGCGACTACCTGCTGCGCATCGACCTCGTTCACGACTCGCCTACGTCGACGGTCTGGTTCGCGGACCAGGGTAATCAGCCGCTCGAGGTACGGGCGCGGATCGTTGCCGCCGGTGATGACAAGACGACACATGTGCCCGTGCCGCTGGGCGATGGCAGCTCCCTCGGAGTCAACACCTCGAATGGATTCGCCGCATTGTCGGCCACCGACCTGACCATCAGCGAGCGCGCCGGCGCGAGCCTCGAGCTGTCGCGCATGTACAACGGCGTCAACGGACTCCTGAGTAGCACCGGCACCTCCGCCACAAGCTCCACCTACGGGCTTGGGTGGACGTTCAACTTCCAGCGTTCCCTTCACCTGGGTTCGTTGGGCCCGAACACGTATGACCCTTCGACGGGCACGCTGACCGATTCGCAGGGACGGGCGTGGACGCTGACCTGGAACTTCGCGCGTGGCCTCTACGAGGACGCGGCCGGAAACCGCACCGTGACGCCGAGCAGCGCGCAGGTCGTCACCTCGACCGGGTCACTCACGGTTCCCGGCTTGAGCCCGGTGGACCTGCTGAACGGCGCCGGCAGCGTCGTGGCAGACGCCACCGCTCCTGGCGGGTACGCGCTCCGGTTTGAAGGGACCACGGTTCCGCCCACGGTCCTGGTGATGCCTTCGAGAGTCGTGCCGGCGCAGCAGAACGGCAGTATCGAGTTCTGGTTCCGACCCAACTTCGACATGTCGACCGACACCGGGTGCCACGTCTTTTTCAGCGACGCCCAGATGCGCTTCGGCCTCGCCTGGAACTGCCCTACGCCGCCGCTTTGGGGCAGCAGCGTTGCACGGGCCATCGACTTCTTCACATACGACGCTGACGCGGCAACCTGGAACGTCCTTGCCAGCGCCGCAGTCACGTGGGCGCCAGGTTCCTGGCACCACCTGTCCATCACGTGGGCCGAGGGCGGCGTCAAGCAGCTCATGACGGACACGACGGTGTACAGCTCCGCCGCACACGCGCAGTCGCCCATCGGTGACCTCAGCTTCGGCTATGAAGCCGACGGCAACGGCGGCGCCCTGAGTTTCTTGAACGGGCGGATCGCGCAGCTTCGCATCGACGGACGCGTGGTCCCGCAGACGGAGCTCAACACCGACGCCGCAAGCGGAGCCACAGTGTCCGCCACCGCCAACACGCTCTACTTGGGGCGCTACGACAACGGCACGGTCCAGTCGTCGGCGGGCATCTACGTGGTTCGCAACGCGGACCAATCAATCGAGACCTACTCCCCCGCCGGGATCCTGCAGAGCCAGGCCGACCGTTTTGGCAACTTCCTCGACTACACCTACGACTCCAGCGGTCGCATCCTCAACATCACCGACCGCAGCCTCAACACGCGGAAGATCACGTTCACCTACAACGGCACCTCGTTCACCGCGACCGACCTGGCGGGCCGCACGCTCACCTACCAGCTGAACGCAGCGGGCGACCTTGTCTCGGTGACGCGAAGCAACCAGGTCCCTGATCCGCGCACCGGAGTGTTCACTGCTCAGAACGCGGCGACGTCCTATACCTACGCGGCAGGACACCTACTGCAGCAGGTGATCGATCCGCGCGGCGCCGAAACAACGGTCAACTACGACCAGTCCTACAGCCAGGTGGTCATGGTCGACAACCCCATCGGCTACTGGCGCCTCGGTGAGACTGCTGGTCCGGCGGCCGACGCCAGCGGCAATGCCCATCCGTCGACCGTCCCCACCGCCGTCACCTATGGCGTCGGCGGTGCATCGCCATCTGACGCTGATACCGCAATGGGGTTCAACGGGACATCGTCATACGTCTCGATTCCCTATGCCGCCGCACTCGCCCCAACTTCCGCCATCACCCTGGAGGTGTGGCTTAAGACCAGCTCGAACCCGGGCGTCATCGCCGTCCTTCTCGACGATGAGAACGGGGGGTTCCAAAAGGGCGCCAAGCTGAACTATGACGCCACTGGACACGCGCAGTTCCAGATCGATCCGCTGTTCGTCCTGACTTCAGGAGTCCTGACCCTCAACGCCTGGCATCACGTCGTCGGCACCTATGACGGCACCAACGCCCGGCTGTACGTGGACGGCAATGTCGTGGCGGGTCCAACGGCCGGGCCGTACGTGGTCAACGACGGCGGCGCCATCACTCTCGGAGCCATCACCAACGGTACATCCAACTTCTGGAACGGCAAGCTGGACGAGGCTGCCATCTACTCGGTTGCCCTTACCGCATCTCGCGTCCAGGCCCACTACGTGGCAGGTCGTGTTGGCCTTACGGCAAGCCCATCTGGCTATGCAGCCAATGTCGTCTATGACAGTCCGCTCGGATACTGGCGGCTGGGCGAGGCGGCGGGCACGCGAGCGTTCGACCAGTCCGGGTCGGGCAATCTCGGCACCGCTTCGGGTGGTGTGAGCCCGGGCCAGAGCGGAGCGCTCGCCAACGACGCGGACATGTCCACCAACTTCGACGGAACCAGCGGCTTCATCACGACGGGTCCGGTGGGGAGCCTTTCGAACTGGACCCTCGAGGCCTGGATCAACCCCGCGTCCAATCAATCCCAATATGCCGCGGTCTTTTCGGACGTGTACAGCACCGTCATCAACTACACGATGTTCTTCAACCCGGCTGGGACGACGCCGCTGGGACTTGTCGCCGGGTTTTACCTCGCCGGCGTCTGGCACTACACAACGCCAGTCACCGTGGCGCAAGGAACCTGGAGTCACGTCGCGGCCACCTATGACGGCACGACGATCAGCGTCTACATCGACGGAGTCCTGGTCACGAGCCTGGCCTTCGCGGCGTCCCCGACCTCGAACGGGCTGGGCTTCCGGATCGGCCGGCGGTGGGACACGACGAACTACTTTGCCGGCAAGATCGATGAGGCCGCCATCTATCCGTCAGCGCTCAGTGGGACGAGGATCATGGCCCACTACAACTCCGGCCGAGCGACATTGTTGGGTGTAAGTCAGTACGCCGGCGCGATCGCGGCGGACAAGCCGAACGGGTACTGGCGACTGGGCGAAACCGGCGGAGCCACATCAGCCGGCGACTTGTCCGGGTTTGGCAATGCCGGCACCTACACCGGGGTCGCTCAAGGGCAGGCCAGCGCGATCGCGAACGACAGCGATCACTCGGTCTTCTTCAACGGCAGCAGCGCCAACGTACGCATCCCGGCCAGCAGCTCACTCAACCTGGCGGGACCGATGACGATCGAGGCCTGGATCGAAAAGACGAGTACGACCACTGCGCCAATCGTCGAGTACAACAGCGGCAGCGCGTACGGCACTCATTTTTGGAACTACCCATCTTGGGACGCCCTCTATGTCAACTTCACAGATACCGCTGGTGTCAGTCACACCGTGACCTCCCCGGCTGGGCAGTTCACGACCAACGCCTGGTACCACGTTGCTGCCGTCTACGACGGTGCCTACGGGACGCTCTATGTCAACGGCGTGCAAGTCGCGCGCACAAGCCTGGGCAGCTTCGTGCCGCAGACGAGCTACACGCTTTACATCGGACAGCGCCCAATCGGTCCGTCCTACTTCACCGGGGCGATCGACGAGGTTGCCGTCTACCCTGCTGCTCTTTCCGCGGCGCGCATCCTTGCCCACTATCAAGCGGCGCGCCTGGCGCCGATTCCAACGACTGGATCCATCGTGGGCACCTATGCGACGACGGTGGCAGCAGACTCTCCGGTCGGGTACTGGCGCCTCGACGAGCCGGCGGGGAGCCCCGCTGAGGATCGCTCGGGTTCAAACAACCCGGGCTCGTACGCCGGAGGCGTCACCCTGGGCCAGGTTGGGGCGATCGCAACCGACCCGGATACCGCGGCGCGCTTCGATGGTTCAACCGGATACGTCTCCATCCCGGACAATGCCGCCCTGTTCGGCTCGGCGAAAGTAACCGTTGAGGCGTGGGTCAACGCCACGGCCTGGGTCACGAGCGGGTCGATCGCCAACCGGCGGACAGCCGGCAACGTCGGCGGTTTCACGCTCGAGGTCGCCAACACCAGTGGTCAGATCAACTTCTTTGCATACATCGGTACCACGTGGTATGTCGCCACCTCGACCGCCGTCTCGGCAGGCGTCTGGCACCACGTGGTTGGCACCTACGATGGCGCGAGCCTTCGTATCTACATCGATGGGGCGTTGAGCGCCACGACAGCGATCGCCGGAGCTCTCGTCAACCCCGCGGGCCCCCTGATGCTCATTGGCAAGAACGCCGCAGGGACGGCCTATTTCAACGGCTTGATCGATGACGTTGCCGTTTACCAGTACGCCTTGACCTCCGCGCGCGTTGCGGCCCACTTCAACGCCGCCTGGGACCTGACCCAGCGGCGCGTCGCCACAGTCCAGGACGCTCGCGGAACGACCAAGGCCAGCCTTACCTACAACGACGACCTGGCCACGACGCAGGTGATCAACGCCAGAGGGCTGCCGTCCTACTACACGTTCCAGCAATACGGCGGCCGCACGCTTTCGGTGACGGACACGGGCAACAACGTCACGCGCTACGAGTACGACGGGGGCGCCGCATACAGGCTGACGGCGACGGTCTCACCGACCGGCCTGCGCCAGTCGCAGTTCGTGAACAGCGGCGGTGCGGTCGGCCAGCAGGGCCAGGCGCTGATGACCGACGTCTCGGGTCAGCCAAGTTCGGTGACGCAGGTTCTCATGTCCGGCGCATACCCCGATCCGAGCGTCTGCGGCACGACCAGCACGTCTGGAAGCACTGAGTCGTGGATCTGGGACACGACCCTGACCGTCCAGCCCGGCGTCGCCTCGCACCGGTCGACCCCAGGAGTCTCCGGCTCTCACCACCACGACGTGACGTTCACGACCGGTGTCCTGATATCGGCCGGCGCTCAGCTGACGCAGTGGGTCTTCATCGAGGCCGGTGGGCAGCTGCCCGGCAACCTGATGCTCCAGCTGACCGCGTCTGACGGTCCCGGGCATCGCGCCTTCTGGGGCAACTTCAACCTGCAGGGCACCACCCTGGGCACGACCTGCCCGACCAACTGCTTCGCGGGGCCCCTACCGACCTCCGGCAGGTGGGCGGCGCTGACGGCTGCGCTCGGCCCGACCGAAGCGCCGACACCGGTCGCGGATCTGGACCTGGCCGGCAAGACGTTGACTGGAATCCAGTTCGTCGTGGTTGGCGGCACGGGCGCGGTCTGGTGGGGCCCGACCACGCTGCAGCTCCCGGGGCGCAGCGTCACCGATGCGAGCCGTGCGGTGAGCCGTTACGCCTACAACTCGGCCAATGACGTCGTGGCGAGCGTCGACCCCAACGGCATCGCCGCCATCACCGACGTCGACGCGAGCGGCATGACCAGGGCTACCTCCACGGGCATCGCGCCGGCGCCGGTCAACCTGCTCCAGGACAACCTGAGCGCCCTTGCGGGCTGGCAGCAGGAGTTCGGGTACACCGGCACCAACCTGGCCGTCGCAGTGACGACGCCGCAGCACAACGGTCTCGGCAGCCTCTCTCTGTCGCACACCAATTCCGGCCTGCCTTCAGGCCTCAACAAGGATGTGACCGGGCTTTCACCGGGAACTTACATCCTCGTAAGTGTCTGGGTCCAGACCTCGGCGGGTTCGCCCGGGATCGGGGGTGCCTCGCTCATGATCGAGAACCACCTCACCGGCGCGTACAACGTGCAGCGGCGTTCGGCGTCAGTCCAGACCGCGGGACAGTGGGCACAGCTGACGCTGCCCTTCATCGTCGACCTCGCGGGGCAGGTGCGCATCCACCTGTGGCAGGAGAACTTCGCAGGCACCACGATATGGGCCGACCTCCGCGTGGACGATGTCACGCCCGCGCCGGACGTCACCTTGCAGCACCCCGTGGCGGTTTACACCACCAGCTTCGAGAACACGACTGACACGAGCTGGACGCTCAGTGCCAATGCCGTCGTGTCAAACGACGCAACCCTCGCTCACACCGGCCAGTACGCGATCAAGAGCTCGCTGACCGTCAACAACACCTCGAGCACCGTGTCCCGGACGCTCACCGTCTCCGCCAGCGCGACCTATCGCGTCACGACATGGGCCAGGACGGCCGTCAGCGGCGGCGGCGGTGGCGCGGGCGGGGCGCAGCTTTGCGCCCAATTCTCCGGTTCGAACTGCATCACCACCGCGACCGAGGGTCAGTGGCAGCAGCTCCAGGTCCTCGTGACTGGAAGCGGCACGCTGACCCTTCAGCTGGTCCAGCAGAACTTCCAGGGTGCGGTCTTCTTTGACGACGTCAACGTCGAGCGGGTTGCCGACCAGACGCCGGCGCCGAGCGGGTCGTGGCGCGGTACGAGCTGGACGGGAAGCCTGAACACGGGCGCGGCCGCGACGTGGTCGTCGAGCTGGACGGGTGGATTGGGCGGGGGTCCGAGCCGCCAGGTCAACATCACCGCGGCAGGCCTCACGGCCGACATCGCCGACACGCTGACGACACAAGCATTGAGGTCGAGCTCCACCTACGTACTGAGCTTGTGGGCCAGCAGCACCGTGGCGAACACAACCATCACCTTTGCCGGGCAACCTTTCGACTTCGCGGCGACATGCACCCTGCAGGCGACCCCGACTCTCTGCCAGAACACGTTCACCTACACCGGAGGCGATAAAGCCCCAACGAGCGTGATCATCGACTACGGCGGGCAGGGCGTCCGCACGGTCACCATCAGCCACCCGCTCGTGGCGCTTGCCAGCGAGCTGTTCGACTACACCGCTTACGGGCAGGTCAGTCGTAGTCGCGACATCTTCGGTCACTCAACCACCACGACCTACGACACGAACAGCCTCTACCCGACTCAGACTCTCGTCGCCGCGGCGCCCAGCCCGAACGTGATTACGAACGACGCCTACAACTCGTTGGGGCAGCTGATCCTCACCACGCGCGTCAATGGGGCCCAGAGTATCGCCGAGCAGACCTGGCTGGACTCATGGGGCCGCCAGGTCGGCGTCGTGAAGAACTGCTTCCCCGCGGTGGCGCCACCCGCGCTCTGCACAGGAGCGTCAGGCCCAGCGACCAACGTCATGACGCGGAAGGTGTACGACCTCAACGGCAACCTGGTCGATCAGTTCGAACAGAACCCCATCGCGGGTCGCTCGACCCAGACTCACAACCAGTACGACGCGAACAACAACCGCGTGTCCAGCCAGGTCTGCGTGACCTTCACCAACCCGTGCGACGGCTCGACCGACACGACCCAGAACGTGGTCACGGCGTTTGCATTCGACCTCCTCAACAACCCCACTGACACGTACACCCCATTGCCAGGTTGCACCGGGAGCTGCGTGCCGCTGCCGGCGTGCACCGCTGGCCCGCCCCCGACGTGCGTGCCGCCGGCGAATCCGTGCCCAACGGCCGGCTGTGTCGATGCACACACGGTCTTCGACATCGCGAACCGCGTGTACCAGCAGATCGCCAACTACAACGGCGCCGGGGACGCATCTCAGGCGAGTGTGGCCACGCAGTTCGCCTATGACGCCGACGGCCGCACGGTCGACACCTTCACGCCGATCACCAGCCCGCCATCACCGACGGGAGTGATCCAGACCGGCCAGATCGACGAGCACAAGGTGTACGACGCGCTCGGTCGGGCGATCACGGACATCAAGGCTTACTCGGTCCCGTCCTGGATGGCAGCGACCACGCAGGCGAGGACCGACACCACGCTGGATCCCGGCGGTCGAGAGGTGTCGGTGACCGGTCCGGGGACCGGCAGCGTCCAGGCGACCGGCCGCGTCGTCGCGACGACCGACTACAGCGACCTGGGCAGGCCGCTCTACGTGACCGCCGACGCGGGCGGGATGAACGCGATCACGCGCACCGTTTACGACCCGCGCGGTTTCGTGCACACCTGGACGCCCCCCACCCAGCAGCTTCCGACAACCGGGATGCAGACAACCACCAGCTACGACCTCTCAGGCCACATCACCTCGGTGGTCAAGGACGACGGTACCGGCGAGCTCAAGCTGACCACGTCCACCATCTACGACGCCTACGGGCGACCGACTGACGTCATCGATCCGCGTGGCATCGACACCAACACCGTGTACGACGCCCTTGACAGGCCGGTGACGGTGACCAAGAACTACTGCCCCGCCGGCAACACCAACACCAACTGCAGTGGCAGCGGGATCACTTCCGACCAGAACGTGAGCACCAGCTATGTCTACGACCTGGCCGGCAACCGGATCGAGATCGTCAACCCCAGGGGAATCATCGAGTTCACCGCGTTCGATGGGCTGGCCAGGCCGATCGTGGTGGTCGCGGCTTGCCAGGCGGTGCCCACGCCGCCCAGCACCTCCTGCGGAACGCAGACCAGCGATCAGAACGTGTCGACGTCCAAGTCCTACGACCAATCTGGCGCGATGATGAGCTCGACCGACGCGATCAATCGCATGAACTTGTACGCGTATGACGCCCTCGGGCGGAAGGTCTCGGAAACCGACAACTGCGTGTCGACCGTCGGCCAGTGCGACGCCCCTGCGACGTCGGGCCAGAACCTGGTCACGCAGTGGCTGGTGGACGCCCAAGGCGACATCCTCCAGGAGCGCTCCCCGCGCCAGTGCACGACCGCCGCGCCGTGCTTCCAGGGGGCGACCGGACTGCCGGCGACCGACGGGGCCAACCTGGTGACGGGGTACACATACGACGGCCTGCTTCGGCTGGTGAAGGTGATGGAGGACCAGTCGACCGCAGCCAATCACCTGAACCTCCCCACGCTGTACGCGTACGACCCGTCCGGCAACAAGCTGACCGAGACCGACGGACGCCAGTTCACGACGATCTACGGCATCGATCACCTCGGGCGCGTGACCAGCGTGCAAGACGCCCGGACCTACACCGTCTACACGAACTACAGCCCCGCCGGCGAGGTGATCTCGACCACCGACGCCCGCGGCCAGTCGAACGCCAACACGCTCGATCACGCAGGAAGGGTCATCGGGGTCACCTACTACAAGGCTGATCGCACGACCGCGCTCACCCAGACGTTCGGTTACGACCCCGACGGCAACAAGACCTCGTTCTCAGACACCGACGTCGCCCAGACGACCGTCACCTACGACCACCTGAACCGCGTCAAGACGGTGACCGCGCCCGCGCCCCTCGGGACGACCACCTACGCCTACTTCCTCGATGGCGCGCAGAACACGATCACGGATGCGACCGGGAAGACGACGTTCACCGAGGACCGTCTCGGTCGGGTGTCGACCATGCTCGACCCGCTGAACCCAATCGGGAACGGCGGCACGACCTACGGCTATGACGCGGCCGGCCGCCTGATCGCCCGGGGCCACGCCATCGTCAAGGTCAGCGCGACCCAGCCCACCGTCGTCAAGGCGGCCGCGACCTCAGTCGTGACGCAGTGGCAGGCGGATGAACCCAGGGCCGCGGGTGACTTGCTGCTGGCCAGTGGATCGAGCTTTGGCGGGTCGGGCCTGACCATCAGCTCCGGCTGGACCCTGGTTGCGGTCAAGACGCAGTCCGCCACGGGTGGGACTCTGCGGGTGGGCCTCTGGTACAAGATCGCCGCCGGCGGGGACGCGGCGCCGACGATCACGTCGTCCTCGGCGAGCGCGGTCGAGGGGTCGGTTTCTGAGTGGAAAGGCAATGCTCCATCCGCCCCGCTGCAGACCAACTCGGTCGGCACCACAGCGGCCACGACCGGCAAGGCGGTCACGCTCACCATGGCGGCTGCTCCCGCAAGCATCGGCGGCCTCTCGTTCGCGACGTACGCCGAGCACCTCACCGCCGCAGCGACCGCGACCGAGGCGCCGACCTCCACCTGGACCCAGGAAAACGTACGAACGGCCTCCGACACGATGCACCTAGGTCGCGACTTCCGCCTCAACCCGACGACCGCAGCGGCCGACAGCGACACCGCGACCTATACGACGAGCGGCACCGTCAACGCCATCGCAGGTGTCGTGGCCTTCTTCGCGGCGGCGCCGGGCGTCATTACCGGTGCGGTGACCACAGCCGGCTACACGGGCGCGGACCAGATCGCTTCCAAGACCGAGGTCTCCGGAAGCACGACTTTGGCGAGCTGGACCAACGTCGGCTATGACCTCGCCCAGAACCGCACAGGCGAGACGCTCACCTACTACACGGGCAACCCCTACCCGGACCCGCAGTCGGGCACGCCGTCCGGCGCCACTCCATCGACATACCAGTACGACACGGTGAACCAGCTGAGCCAGGCGTCGATCCCGGCCATCACTGCAGCCACGTACGGGTATGACTCCGCGCACAACCTGACCAGCAACGCGGGCACCACCCAGGGATACAACACCAACGAATCGCTGGAGTCGGTGGGGGCCGCGACCGTGGGATCAGACGAGGACGGGAACCAGAAGTTTGACGTCCTGGGCAACGCGCTGAGCTGGAACTCGCTCTCCCAGCTCGAGCAGTTCTCGACGACCGAGACCTACGTGTACGACGCCCTTGGACGCCTGACCAAGGTCACCAACGGAGCGAACGTGACGCAGTTCGCCTACCGCGGCCTGACCGGCGAGGTGGTCCAGGAGTTGAACGGTGCGGGCGGTGTCACCCGAAGCTACGCGTGGGACTCGACCGGCAGGCAGCTCTACGTCAAGAGCGGCAGCAACGTCTACTACGAGATCACCGACCTGCACGGAGACGTGGCCGCGCTGGCGAGCGGCGGCGCCCTGGTCGGGACCGAGCACTTCGACCCCTGGGGCACCCTCTTGAGCTCGAGCGGGACCACGACGCCGTTTGGCTTCCAGGGCTCGGACGGCTCGTGGACGGACCCGACCACCGGGTTTGTCAGCATGGGCGTGCGCTGGTACTACCCCAAAGTCGGGCGCTTCCTGAGCAGCGACCCCGCGGCCGGCACGGCGAACCCGAGGACTCCGATGGCGGGCCTGCGCTGGACCTACGCCCTTGACAGCCCGCTCATCCACAGCGATCCGACCGGCCTGCGGATCATGTACGACGGTGGTGGCGGCAACGACCCGGGCCCCGCGACCGACCTGTGCGACCGCATGTCGTGCCCGGGCTCGCCATATGAGGCGCCGACCGTCTACTACCCGCCGCCGGCGCCGAACAAACCGAAGCCGCCGTCCTGCGACTGGCGCTGCCACCTCAGCAACGGATGGAACGCGCTAGGTCAGGTGACGAACATCCGGCCCGACGCGGGAGGGGTGCAGGACAACCTGATCGCGCTCGGCAACCACATGGACTCGGGCTGGAAGCAACGATACCGCGACACCCTGTCCAGCTCGGCCGACTGGGTCAACGGGACCCGGGGCGATCTGACCAGCGGCGACCCGTACCGCATCGCCAGAGGCACGGTCGGGGTGGTCATCTTCTCGTCCAACTTCGTTCCGGGCGCCGGCGAGGGAATCACCCTGGCTCGGAACGCCGGCCGCGTCGGCATCAACGAGCTGGTCGACCACTCACCCCAGATCGAGCAGGCAGTCACCAAATTGGCCCCCAAGCTCATAACGGAAGGCGAGAACTTGGGTCGCGATGTTCTCAGCCAAGCGTCATCCCGAGTCAGCACCAGCCTGGCGCGCAGGCAAGCAGTCCGTCAGGCGTGGAGAGACGAGCAGGCGATGATCAATCGCACCGGAGCTGGCACAAGGGATTGGACCAAGGCCGAGAGGGAGGAGCTTCTTAGCACTGGCAGGGTAAAGGGCTACCAGGGTCATCACATCAACAGTGTTGATTTCAGTCGCGAAACGGGCATGTCGGAATTAGTGGGCAACCCTAATAACATCAAGTTCGTCAACCCTGTCGACCATTTGGCGGAGCACGGCGGAAACTGGCAGTATTGGACTTGGGGTGACCTACTCAATCGAAGCTTATGAGCGTGAGTCCAATGGCGACGGGCTCAGCGAGGTTATCAACGTAGTCAAGCGCGCAGCTTCGTTCGGTACCGCTACATCCGACAACGGAGCGCTCATGTTCGGGCACGTGCCTCACGTCGCACCTGAAGCATGGTTCCATATCTTGTTTCCAGCTCTTGATGACGAGTCTCTCGTGGAACTTGACAGAGCACTCCGCCGGCTTGTTCCGGATCCCTATCGTGAGATCTTGAAGGTAACTAACGGCCTCTACCTTTTTAGCGGGGCACTCTCGCTATATGGCCTCAGGAAGGATTACTCTCGCAAACCATCAATCCGCCTGCCGTTCGACCTGAGCTATCCAAACATTCTCGAGCGCCCGCGTGCAGCCGATCCTGGGTGGTTCATGTTCGGCTTTTATGACGAAGATGGTTCAAAGGCATACATGGATCCGAGCGACGGGAGAGTCTTCCGGGGTAGCCGCGACATGACTCGGCCGCGCCTGAACCAGTGGGCTAGTCTTGACGCCTTCTTGACAGACGAAGTTAGAAGGTTGGAAGGCCATTTTGATGAACGTGGCCGGCAAATCGATCCATCACGACCAACAACGCCAGACTCCTAGGAGCCTCGGCAAATAACCAACTTTCCGAGATAATGGGAAGCGCGATCAACTTGATTCGGTCTCTTTAGTCGGGGCATAGTTCGGTTCGACTATGAGCACCAGCGTCGACTCCCTACTCAGCGACCTAGGGGCCGTCGGTTACCCCGTTTCTGACCTAGCGGATCTAGTGAACACACGACGGCCCTACCCGGATGCTGTACCGGTGCTCGTTCGGTGGCTAGACGCTCTAGATGTCTCGGACGCTTGAAGGGTTTGTGGCGATGTCGAGCTGGTCGTCCGGGCATTGGCTGTACCGGCAGCACGCGGAGTGGCCGCACCTACTCTTATCAAACTATTTAGGCACGTAGCCGATCGGGATCCCTTGGCGTTGGGCTGGGCGATCGGTAATTCTCTCGAGGTAGTAGCAAACGACTCTGTTGCAAACGACCTGTTTGCCCTCGCGACTGACGGGAGCTACGGTCGGGCACGTGAAATGGTAGTTCTGGGTCTCGCGAGATTGTCGTCGCCTCGTGCTGAGCAGGTCTTGATTGATCTTCTAAATGACGAAGGCGTCGTTGGGCATGCTGTTATTGCCCTTGGAAAGAGGCGTAGCCGCGCTGCAGTACCAATAATCGCGAGGCTCCTCCAGCACCCCAAGCCTTGGGTTCGCAAAGAAGCTCGAAAGGCGCTCGCGAGGATTCAAGCCGCGCCGGACTTGGACTGAACAAGGAAGAGCTAATACACTGCCGGAGCCGCCCCTGGTAGCAGTCGTGGCAAGCGCCTAGAAGCTAATCGCGGCGACGTGGCCGCGCTGGCGAGCGCCGGCGCCCTGATCGGGACGGAGCACTTCGACCCCTGGGGCACCCTGCTGAGCTCGAGCGGGACCACGACGCCGTTTGGCTTCCAGGGCTCGGACGGCTCGTGGACGGACCCGACCACCGGGTTTGTCAGCATGGGCGTGCGCTGGTACTACCCGAAAGTCGGGCGCTTCCTGAGCAGCGACCCCGCGGCCGGTACGGCGAACCCGAGGACGCCGATGGCGGGCCTGCGCTGGACCTACGCCCTGGACAGCCCGCTCATCCACAGCGACCCGACCGGGCTGCGGATCATGTACGACGGTGGCGCCGGCAACGACCCGGGCCCCGCGACCGACCTGTGCGACCGCATGTCGTGCCCTGGCTCGCCATATGAGGCGCCGACCGTCTACTACGCGCCGCCGGCGCCCAACAAACCGAAGCCGCCGTCGTGCGACTGGCGCTGCCACCTCAGCAACGGATGGAACGCGCTCGGTCAAGTCACCAACATCCAGCCCGACGCGGGAGGGGTGCAGGACAACCTGATCGCACTCGGCAACCACATGGACTCGGGCTGGAAGCAGCGCTACCGCGACACCCTGTCCAGCTCGGCCGACTGGGTGAACGGCACCCGGGGCGACCTCACGAGCAGCGACCCCTACAGGATCGCCAGAGGTACGGTCGGGGTGGTCATCTTCTCGTCCAACTTCGTCCCCGGCGCCGGCGAAGGAATCACCCTGGCTCGGAACGCCGGCCGCGTCGGCATCAACGAGCTGGTCGACCACTCACCGCAGATCGAACAGGCCGTCACCAAACTGGCCCCCAAGCTCAAAGCAGAAGGCGAAAACCTGCTCGACCGTGTCGTTGGCAGTTGCAAGCTCAACTCGTTCTCCGCTTCGACCACAGTTCTGATGGCGGACGGCTCTCTCAAGGCAATCGCCGACATCCACATCGGCGACAGAGTCCAGGCGATTGATCCGCTAACCGGTCGGCCGGTGGTCGGTACCGTGACGGCAACCTACCGAAACCTGGACCAGCAGTTTGCCGATATCACCGTTGTCGGCACTGACCAAAAGCCCCACCAGCTAAAGACGACTCAGCACCACAGGTTCTGGGACGTGACCCGTCAGTCTTGGGTCTTCGCCCTAGATCTCGCTCCGGGTGATGAGCTGCAGGCGGCGGACGGATCCCTGGTGTCGATCGTGTCGGTGTCGACGTACCGGGGCTCCGAGGTCATGTACGAACTGACAGTGGACTCAGTCCGCGACTTCTACGTCGTGGTCTCCGGTATGTCGATTCTCGTCCACAGCTGAATTGAGTCAGCCCCGGTCAGGACAATCGAGGTCAATGCTGATCGCTTTGGCCCGGCGGCGAAACACATGAAGGATGCTTGTGGAAGCAGTTTCTGTGCGACCTATGATCCCGCCAACGCTGCGCTCCGGCGCGCGGCCAACCTGGACCGGTCGGGCCTGCCGTCAATCCTAAAGTTCGATAGAGATGAGGCCCCCATAGCGGTGTTCAAGGAGTCCGTTGAGGCGTCTGTCAGATATGTCGAAAGCGGCCCAAACCGAAGCCTTGGCGCCTACATAGGCAGACGTCTCCTCGGTCTGAGCCCTGGGGATGTGGTAAAGATCGTCATCACAGGAGGGATGTAGCTGGAGCGAACTTTTGATCTCTTCGCCGATTACTTCCAGTTTCTCGTGGAGGACTCTAATGCCGACTGGGAGGACTTAGCTGATCGCTGGACTGAGGATGCAGTCCAACGCATGTTCATCCAAGGTCAGGGCTATGTCGCAATTGGTACGGCCAGGAACCTGAACGTTCCAGTGACGGTGAGGATCACCCCCGAGGAGCCCCACCTCGATTTGCAGCAGTGGGATCGGGTCATACAAAGTGGGCTCGTGGCCAACAGCGATGAATTGCGCATCACCGGGGTCACAGACAACGGCATGTCCGGAGGAACCATCCCCATCGAGCCGGGTGGCTACCACGTGAGGATCCTGTTCGCAGGGCTCAACACAGTGTCTGAAAATGGTCTCTCTGGCGATGATCGCTACGTCATCGAGTTGTGGCCCGTCCCTCCCAATGCGCCAGTTCCGACTCAGCCCGACTTCATTAAAGCGTAGATTTGATCGGAGAGGCTATCTCTCCAGAGTGAAACTTGGACAGGTTGTGCAAGCCGCTCGGCAGATGTAATGCCCAGTACCCGGCTATCCTCAAGGGCCTGGGACTATAGCAATCGATTTCGTTCACTTGTACCTCAAGCGCAATCGCGGATGGCCGTGGCCGGAGGAGTC
>Ga0137409_10000252_pt1 | contig 56921 bp, 53 predicted proteins | sample CZODoug1_16funga_FD_122059 | JGI IMG/M metagenome (GOLD analysis project Ga0137409, IMG submission 122059) | Vadose zone soil fungal communities from Angelo Coast Range Reserve, California, USA - CZODoug1_16fungal (Hybrid Assembly) | ecosystem: Environmental > Terrestrial > Soil > Vadose zone... | reverse complement strand
TCCCCAAGGACGCTGCGCGGCGCGCCTTCCTGAAAGGCGTCGGCGCTTCAACGGCCATCGCCGCGATCTCGCAGTTCTTTCCGCTGAAAACCGTGCAGCGTACCGAGACCGCGATTCGTGATGCGGGACATCCCGTCAGCCTCACGGTCTTCAAGCGGCACGCTCATTCCTATGAGGATCTCGCTCCGCTCATCAATCGCACGACCTGGGAATTTCTGAAAGTGATCGAACTGGATGTCACCCCACACTTTCAATCCTACGGGTAGTGCAGAGCGCGGGCGCTGTGTACATTGCAAACATTCCGCTGAACGGGTGATGTCACTGACATGTGTAGACAAGCGCGGCGACTTCTATTTTGGGCGACCTGCCTCCTGCTGGCGTCTTGCGGCGGCGGCGGTTCAGGAAGCGGCGGACCGACGCCCCCGACCTGGACTGTGGGTGTGTTCCCCGCTGCCGCTACCTTCGTAGACAGGTGCGTGAGTCCGCGCACCGGGACCGACCCGTTGACGGGCCGCGCCTATGCGGATGTGGCCGGCACTGCCATGGACGAGAACATGTGGCTGCGCTCCTGGACCAACGATTTGTATCTCTGGTACAGCGAAGTCCCCGATATCAATCCGGCGCCATATGCAATCGCGGACTATTTCGATCTGTTGAAGACCTCGGCTTCGACACCATCCGGCAATCCAAAGGACAAGTTTCACTTTACGTTCCCTACGACCGAATGGATCGCGTTGTCACAGTCCGGAGCGCAGGCGGGTTACGGTGCGCAGTGGGTGCTGTTGGCGACGACGCCGCCAAGACGTGCACTCGTGGCGTACACGGAACCCAATTCACCGGCAGTACCGAATGGCGCAGCGCCGAAGCTGTTCCGTGGCACCGAGGTCCTGACGGTTGATGGCGTGGATCTCGTGAATGGCAACACTCAGGCCGACGTCGACGCGCTCAACGCCGGACTTTTCCCGACCACAGCCGGCCAGATGCACAGCTTCCAGGTGCGGGATGCGGGCTCGGCGGTCATTCGCACGATCACGATGACCTCGGCGATCGTGACCTCTGCGCCGGTGCAGAACGTTGCGGTCATTCAGCAACCGGGCGGGCCGGTCGGCTACATGCTCTTCAACGATCACATTGCAACGGCCGAAGACGCGCTACTCAATGCGGTCAATACGCTGCAGGCGGGCTCGATCACCGACCTAGTGCTCGACATCCGTTACAACGGCGGCGGCTTTCTCGATATCGCGAGCGAGCTCGCTTTCATGATCGCGGGGACAGGACGAACCAGCGGTAAGACGTTCGAGCTTCTGACGTTCAACAGCAAGCACCCGACGACTGATCCGGTCACGGGGCAACCGATCACACCTCAGCCGTTTCACAGCGCGACGGTTGGTATCGGCGCCGGTCCCCCGGGCCGACCGTTGCCTTCGCTCAATCTCGCGCGCGTCTTCGTGCTGACGAGCGCCAACACCTGCTCGGCGAGCGAATCGATCATCAACAGCCTGCGCGGAGTCGATGTGGAAGTGATCCAGATCGGCTCAACCACCTGCGGCAAGCCCTATGGCTTCTACCCCGAGGATAATTGCGGTACCACGTACTTCTCGATCGAGTTCAAAGGTGTGAATCAGAAAGGCTTCGGTGAGTACACCGACGGTTTCTCGCCCATGAATACAGTGGGCACGGCAAGCGAGAAGATTCCGGGCTGTTCCGTCGCCGATGACTTCGATCACCAGCTTGGCGATCCGGCGGAAGGCCGACTCGCCGTGGCGCTCGCGTATCGACAGAACCCCGTCTGTTCGGTTCCGCCTTCCGGTGTTGGACCACGAGCCCTCGCGGTCGAGATGCCGATCAACGATGGCGAGCTGTTCAAGTCGCCATGGCTCGAGAATCGGATCTTGCGGCGGTGAGCGTTCGGCGAGGGTTCGCTTCTCTTGCTCTGCTGGCAGCGAGCGCGTGCGGGACGCTGCCACCCGAACAGGATGTACCTGCTGTCATCGTCCAGCCGACCGTGCAAGGGCGCGACGAGTTGCGCCAGACAATCGCGGGCGCACTCCACAACGCACCGCTGACGCTTGCAGACGATGCGCTCACTCGCGCGAACGTCCTCATCATCGAGCGTGCCGGCGCTCGCGACTCGAAGGGCGTGCCGCTGAATGGACGTGAGCTCGGGCGACCCGAGAAATTCCAGCTGGTGAAGAGCGGCTCGCGCTGTGTGCTGATCCAGGACAGCAGCGGGCAGCGTTTCACCCTGACAAAGATCGACTGCGCGCCAATCTGAGCGCGGTGAGCGGGCACTGAATCATGACGGAATCCGCGACACCGATCGATCTGCGCTCCGACACCGTGACACGTCCATCGCCCGGCATGCGCGAGGCGATTGCGGCCGCTCCGGTCGGCGACGATCAGTTCGGCGAGGATCCGACGATCAACCTGCTGCAGGAGAGAGTCGCGGCTCTGTTGGGCAAGGAAGCGGCGCTGTGGTTGCCAACGGGAACCATGGCGAACCAGGTGGCGTTGCGTGTGCTCACCCGGCCTGGCGACGATGTCATCGTGAGTCGCGGCAGCCACGCCGTGTGGCACGAGACCGGAGGCTCGGCAGCCAATGCGGGCGTGCAGTTCACTGAGATCGGCGTCAACGGTATTTTCGATGCCGCCGAGTTCATCGCAGTCTGCAAGCCGCGCGGTCACATCATTTATCCACCGACGTCCCTGGTCGAAATCGAGAACACGCACAATCGCGCGGGCGGCGTGATTGTCCCGAAGGCGCTCGCGGCACAGATCTGCGCCGCGGCGCGTGAGCGCAACGTGGCGACCTACCTCGACGGCGCGCGACTCTGGAACACAGCCGCGGTCACCGGCGATTCGCTCGCAGAACTGTCAGCACCCTTCGATCTCGTAGCGGTGGCATTGTCGAAGGGACTGGGCGCGCCTGGTGGCTCGCTGCTCGCTGCATCGAACAGCCTCATCGACCAATGCGTTCGTTACCGGCGCATGTCCGGCGGCGCAATGCGCCAGGTGGGGATTTTCGCTGCCGCGGGCCTGTACGCGCTCGCTCACAACCTCGCGCGCCTGAAGGACGATCACTCCAATGCGCAACTGATCGGCCGGCGTCTGAAACTGAGTGCGCGAGTCGTGCTCGATCTCGCCACGGTGCAGACCAACATCATCGTGTTCGGCCTCACCAACGAAGGACCCGACGCGCATGCAATCGTGGCCGAAGCACGCCGGCGTGGCGTGCTGATCTACGCGTTCGGACCGCGCACGCTCCGCGCCGTGACCCATCTCGACGTGTCGCGCCAGCAATGCGAGCAGGCCGCTGACATACTCGTCGAGCTCATGGATCGATAGAGCACGCGCCGGCTGCAAAGCGGCCTGAGGAACCTCCATGCCAGTCGCGTTGCAGCTCATCACGTACCTCGCCTGCGCGATCTTCGCGGGTGCGGCTCTCTACGTCACGCTGGTCGAGCATCCGGCGCGCATGCAATGTGAAACACGCATTGCGGAGCCCGGACGCGATCTTGATTCCGCTGAGACGCGCGCATTGCTGGAACGCTGGGGTCGTCTGCATGCGGTGCGAACGGCTCTCGGCGTCACCGCACTCGTGCTGCTGACCTGGGCGCTCGTCACACGGTGAGCCACGCACTCTCTGGCCGGCGCGCCTGTGCCTCATTCAGTGGCGGCAAGGATTCCTGTCTCGCGTTGTGGCGCGCACGCACGGCTGGACTCGATGTGCGCGCGCTCGTCAACGTGCTCGAGGAAACCGGCGAGCGCAATCGCTCGCATGGCGTACCGAAGTCGCTCCTGCAGGCACAAGCCGGCGCTCTCGGTTGCGACCTCGTGACGCCCGTGGCGTCGTGGCAGGACTACGAACGTCAATTCACCGCGGCGTTGCGCGAGTTGCAGTCAGGAGGCATTGAAGTCGCGGTGTTCGGCGACATCGACCTGCAGGCGCATCGCGACTGGGAGGAGAAGGTCTGCGCGAATGCGGGGCTGGTGCCGTATCTGCCCTTGTGGCAGGAGTCGCGCGCCAACATTGCACGCGAAGTCATCGGCGCGGGGTTTGAGGCGTACGTCGTTTGCACCGACAGTCGCCATCTCGGCGATGAGTTCTGCGGCCGTCGCTATGACCAGGCTTTTCTTGAAGAGCTACCACCGGAAGTCGATGCCTGTGGAGAGAACGGCGAATTTCACACCTTCGTATTCAACGGGCCGATGTTTAGCGCCCCGGTTCCCTGTGCAGTCGTGGGGTTCGAGGACTACACGGCGCCTGCATCACTCGGTGCAGTCCGTTACCGCTTCGCCCGGCTCGCTTGAGCACGCGCGATTATCGCGCTAGCTTTTCTTGGGCTCCGACGCGTTCATGCCGGCAGTGATTCGACCCTTCGCCTGCTCGATGGTGAGCGCACCGCTATTCACGCCGAGAACGGCGTCCACGATGAGGTCGGCCTGGTCAGCACGCAGCTCCCCGAGATGGATCGTGACGATGCGGCCCTTGGCATCGATGAAGACGGTGAAGGGCAATCCCATCGAGCCCAGCCCGAAAGCCGTCGCCGCATCGAGACCATCCTCTTCGCCGATCAGCACCGGATAGTTGATGCTCTCCTTCTCCGCGTACGCGAGCACCTGGTCGCGAAAGTCGACGGCGACGCCGATGACCACGACATCCTGCGCCGCCCGCGCAGCGCTCAGGGCCTTCAACATCGGGATCTCGCGCCGGCACGGCGGGCACCAGGTCGCCCAGAAGTTCACGACCAGCGTTTTTCCATCCCATTCCGTGATCGAACGCTTCTTCCCGTCGCGATCGGCTAGCGAAAACACCGGCCGCATTTCGGGAACAGGAGTCGCCGGAGGTGCCGCTGGAACTTCCGATTGCGCTGAGTCTGCCGCTGGCGGCGTGGCAGCTACAGGGCGAGCCTGGATCAGGCGGTAGGCCCCAAAACCTATAGTTGCAGCAGCGACGACGGAGACTGCGATCAGGACAGCGTTGACGGTGCGACTCATGTCGCCGGGCTCGCAATCGCCTGCGCGACGTGCTCGCTGAATTTATCGGCCTTCACGTAGCCGACCAGGCGGAAGTTCTGCCGCTCGAGACCGTCGGGGCCGAAGAACGCGATGGTCGGCGGCCCGAAAATGCCGAACCGCTTGAGCAGGGCCTGATCCTCGGCGTTGTTCTCGGTCACGTCCGCGCGCAGCAGCCACATGGGCGTCAGCACGGCTCTCACCTTGGGATCGGGGAAGGTGTATTTCTCCATTTCCTTGCAGGAGACGCACCACTCCGCGGAGAAATCGAGCATCGCCGGGCGACCCGCAGCCTTTGCCGCGGCCAGCTCACGGTCGAGGTCCGCTACCGAGTGCACGAGCTTGAACTCGGGCCCGGATACCGTTGCGGCGGAGGTGCGCGCCCCGCCCATGCCCTTCAGCGGCTGAAACGGATCGGTATTTCCACCCGCCGCGCCAACCAGCATCAGCACTCCCCAGAAGGCGGCGGCGGCACTGACCCCGCGTCCAAGCCAACGCGCGCCCGAAACGGGCTGGCTGCTCCTGAACGCACCGAGCACGAACACCGCGACGAGCAGTAGTAATCCCCAGGCAGCAAGCGCTGCGGGCCCGGGCAGGACCCGTTGGATCATCCAGATGGCCACGCCGAGGAACAGCACTCCAAAGAACCGCTTGACGGTATCCATCCACGCGCCGGCCTTGGGCAGGAGTTTCCCGGCGGAAGCGCCGACCAGGAGGAGCGGCGTACCCATGCCGATGCTCAAGGCGAACAAGGCCAGCGCGCCACGTACGACATCGCCCGCCTGGCCGATGACCACGAAGGTCGCCACCAGCGGGGGCGCGACGCAGGTCGTGACGATAAGGGCGGAGAGGGCACCCATGACCGCCGTGCCGACGTAGCTCCCGGCCTTCTGCTGATTGCTGAGTCCGGCGAGTCGCGTCTGGATTGCGGCTGGCACCTGCAATTCGTAGAGCCCGAACATCGCCAAGGCGAGGGCGACGAACAGCAGGGCGAACAACACGAGGATCCAGGTTTGCTGAAAAATCGCCTGCGCTTGCTGCCCGGCGGCCGCGAAGGCCGCTCCCGCGACCGTGTACGTCACTGCCATTCCGAGCACGTACGCCAGGGACAGTGCGAAGGCCTTGCGCGCGGTCACATTGTTGCCATGGCTAGCAATAATCCCCGAGAGGATTGGCACCATTGGCAACACACAAGGAGTCAATGAGAGCAGCAAACCGAGGCCAAAGAACGTCGCGAGTACCAGGAGCAGGCTGCCGCTCTGGATCAACCGCGCGAGCCGATCCTGCTCGGAGATGACGCCTCCCGAGGTCGGGCTGGACGACTTGAGCGCTGAAGCGTCGATCGCGGGCAGGGAGAGTTTCAGGGTCTTCGTGATCGGCGGATAGCACAGCCCCGCGTCGGCGCAGCCCTGGTAGGTCACCTTGGCATCGAAATTGGCGCCGGCTGGCGATGCGCGGGAGAAGGGAACGTCCACCTCCAGCTGCTGGTGATACACCTGCTGCGTGCCGAAGTACTCGTCGGTCTTCTCGTCGCCTTGCGGCAGATCGGGAGCGCCGAGCTGGACGAGCTGACTGTCGCTCGCGGTCTTGATCTTCGCCTTATAGAGGTAGTACCCGTCGGCGATGACCCAACGCAGGTGCAGGGTGTTGGGCCCCGTCACTTCACCGGAGAATGAAAAGGCGTCGTCCGGTCGCAGGAATTCGTCACTGTTGGAAGAGCCGTTGAGGATTGCAGGCGTCGTGGCGCTGGCGGTGCCGGCCACAACCAGCCAGGCGACCAGCGCCAACAGGACCGCACTCATTCGTATGCGTGGTGAATTCACTCGGGCTCCTCTTTATGGCGCGAGGTTCTGACCCAGCCATTCGAGGTAGCGTTCCGAGCCGCCCGTGATCGGCAGGGTAATAACCTCGGGCAGCTCAGCCGGGTGCAGCTCCTCGATTCTCTTGCTGAGCCTGGGTAGCAACCGCTCGCTGGTCTTGATCATGAGCAGCGCCTCGGTGTCGGTATGGAGCTTGCCCTTCCACCAGTAGGTCGAAACCATGCGGCTGAGCCGATTGACGCAGCTCGCCAGGTGCTCCTCGACCAGCGTCGTGCCGATCCGGCTGGCCACAACGTCTTCGGGGCAGGTGCAGAGCACCAAAATATACTTTTCAGTCATGGAGTTAGGTGTGACGCGGCCCCTCTACAGGTGGCTCGGGAGGATACCGGCCGGGCCGCCCCCTGTCATGTACGAATTCCTCGTTGCGCCTTGATTTTGAAGTGTTCGCCGCTATGATTGGCAGCCTCGTCGGGGGAGTGCTAACAACGTTGCCCCCGATTCTGTCAAACAAACTCAATCTAGAGGAGCTGGAGCCCATGAAGATCAGACCGCTTCATGATCGTGTGATCGTCAAGCGCCTGGACGAAGAGCGTACTTCGCCCGGTGGCATCGTGATCCCTGACACGGCGACCGAGAAGCCGATCCAGGGAAAGGTAATTGCTGTTGGCAAGGGCAAGATCCTCGAGGACGGCAAGGTGCGTCCGCTCGACGTCAAAGTCGGCGACAAGATCCTGTTCGGCAAGTACAGCGGGACCGAAGTGAAGGTGGACGGCGACGACTATCTGGTCATGCGTGAAGAGGACGTCATGGCCATCATCGAAGGCAAGTAAGCCTCGATCGACAGCAACGAACTCAAGTCACGACATCAGAGTTATCAGAGGATCATTCAAATGGCTGCTAAAGAAGTCAGATTCAGCGACGACGCCCGACAGAGAATGTTCAGGGGCGTGAACGTCCTGGCGAACGCCGTCAAGGTGACACTGGGACCCAAGGGTCGCAACGCCGTGCTCGAGAAGAGCTTCGGCGCCCCGACCGTAACGAAGGACGGCGTGTCCGTCGCGAAGGAAGTCGAGCTCAAGGACAAGTTCGAGAACATGGGCGCGCAGATGGTGAAGGAAGTCGCGTCCAACACCTCGGACGAAGCCGGTGATGGCACGACGACCGCAACGGTGCTCGCGCAGGCGATCATTCGCGAGGGCCTCAAGGCCGTCGCTTCGGGCATCAACCCGATGGACCTCAAGCGTGGTATCGACAAGGCAGTGATCACTGCGGTCGAAGAGCTCAAGAAGCTCTCCAAGCCCTGCAAGGACCAGAAGGCGATTGCGCAGGTCGGCACGATCTCCGCAAATGCCGACGAGAGCATCGGTAAAACCATCGCGGATGCGATGGAAAAGGTCGGCAAGGAGGGCGTGATCACGGTGGAAGAGGGCTCGGGCCTCGAGAACGAGCTCGATGTGGTCGAGGGCATGCAGTTCGACCGCGGCTATCTCTCGCCGTACTTCATCAACAACCAGCAGAACCAGACCGCCGAGCTCGAGAATCCGTACATTCTCCTGTACGACAAGAAGATCTCGAACATCCGTGAAATGCTGCCGCTGCTCGAAGGCGTTGCGAAGGCGGGTCGACCGCTCCTCGTGGTTGCCGAAGACGTCGAGGGCGAGGCACTCGCGACCCTGGTGGTGAACACGATTCGCGGCATCATCAAGGTCGCAGCCGTCAAGGCCCCGGGCTTCGGTGATCGTCGCAAGGCCATGCTCCAGGACATCGCGATCCTGACCGGTGGCCAGGTGATCTCCGATGAGGTCGGCCTTTCGCTCGAGAAGGCGTCTCTCAATGATCTCGGCGAGGCGAAGAAGATCGTCGTGGAGAAGGAGAACACCACGCTCATCGACGGGCACGGCAAGAGCGCCGACATCAAGGCGCGTGTCGGCCAGATCCGTCAGCAGATCGAGGAAGCGACCTCGGATTACGACAAGGAAAAGCTCCAGGAGCGCGTTGCCAAGCTCTCCGGTGGCGTCGCCGTGATCAAGGTCGGTGCTTCGACCGAGATCGAGATGAAGGAAAAGAAGGCCCGCGTCGAGGACGCGCTGCATGCAACCCGTGCGGCAGTCGAGGAAGGCGTGGTCCCGGGTGGTGGCGTCGCGCTGCTCCGCGCTCAGAAAGCGGTGGAGAAGCTCGAGGGCGCGAACCAGGATCAGCAGGTTGGCATCAAGATCCTGTCCCGCGCGATCGAGGAGCCGCTGCGCCAGATCGTCGACAATGCGGGCGAGGACGCCGCGGTTGTGCTCAACAAGGTCAAGGAAGGCAAGGGTAACTTCGGTTACAACGCCCAGACCGGCGAGTATGGCGACCTGATCGAGGCCGGCATTCTCGACCCGACCAAGGTCACGCGGTTGGCATTGCAGAACGCGGCTTCTGTCGCGGGTCTGCTCCTAACCACCGAAGTGATGGTGGCCGAGGCTCCGAAGGACGAAGAGCACTCCCACGCTGGCCCTCCGGGCGGCATGGGCGGCATGGACATGTAAAGACCACCCAAGGAAGTTTCGCGAAGACGCGAATACTTCCTTGGGGCCCGGTCTAGAGAAGACTGGGACATGGACAGAGAAAGCCCCACTTCGGTGGGGCTTTTTTTTCGCCCCTGATTTCTTTAGCCATAGAATCGTATCCATGAGCGATCTCGAGCGCAGCGTCGAGCAATTGCCGCCGGCGTTGCGGCCGGCAGCGCAACGCGTGCTCGAGAAGCTGGCCGAGAATCCCGAACTTCTTCGCGCGCTTGCGGCCGCACCAGCCGAGGTGCAGTCGAGTGTTTCGTGTGTCTTCGCGGTCAGCGATTTCGTCTCAGCGGCATGTAAACAAGATGCGGACCTGATCGCGTGGCTCCTGGCAGCACCCGGCCGCATGGCTTCGCGCCAGCCTGGTGGCGCCGCAACGTGTCTCGCCGGCGACGTGCAGGGCGCAGCCACGGAAGAGGAGGCGATGCGCGCTCTGCGCAGCTGGCGGCGGCGCGAGCTCGTGAGGATTGCGTGGCGCGATCTCGCCGGCTGGTCGGGCGTCGAAGCGACGCTGCTGGATCTCAGTGAAGTCGGCGATGCCGCGGTCCGATACGCCTGCGAGTTCGCGACGCAAGCTCAGGCGCGAATCTACGGCACGCCCCGCTCGGCATCGGGCGAAGCGCAATCGCTGGTCGTTCTCGGCATGGGCAAGCTGGGTGGTCGTGAGCTCAACTTCTCGTCCGACATCGATCTCGTGCTGCTCTTTCCGGAAGCGGGCGAGACGGACGGGCGGCGCTCGATCAGCAACGAGGAGTTCTTCACGCGCGTTGCGCGAGGACTCATCCGTTTGCTTGATGTTGTGACGGCTGACGGCTTCGTGTTCCGGGTAGATACTCGCCTCAGACCATTCGGCGACTCCGGTCCGCTGGTCGCGAGTTTCGGCGCCCTCGAGAACTACCTCCAGGAGCATGGGCGCGATTGGGAGCGCTATGCCTACGTCAAGGCACGCGCGCTCACGGGTTCGAGTGAGTACGACACGCTCTTTCAGGAGGCAGTGCGGCCATTCGTGTTCCGGCGTTATCTCGACTTCGGCGTGTTCGAATCGCTCCGTTCGATGAAGGAACTGATCGCCCGTGAAGTGACCCGGCGAGAGCTGCAGGACAACGTGAAGCTCGGCCCCGGCGGTATCCGTGAAATCGAGTTCATCGTGCAGGCGCTACAGCTGTTGCGTGGCGGAACCGATCGGCGTCTCCAGTCACAATCGCTGCTGGGCGTACTGCCATTGTTGACCGGCCAAAAGCTGCTGCCGGCAAGCGCGGTGTCTGAACTTCGTGAGGCGTACCTCTACCTGCGCCGGCTCGAGAACCGGCTGCAGATGCTCAACGACGAACAGGTTCACTCGCTGCCGGATGAACCGGAGCGCCGCGAGCGCTTGGTGCTCGCCATGCAAGCACCGAGTTGGGACGCGTTGCGCTCCGACCTCGACAGGCACCGTGTCGCGGTCACGCGGCAATTCGAGATGTTGTTGTCCACCGCGTCGTCGAACCGCGCCGCGGCTGCGCCGTTGCGAGAGCTCGAGGCCTTGATGGAAACCAACCCCTCCCCGCAGGCCTTGCAGGCGAGCATCGAAAGCCTCGGACTGGCAAGCGGGGCGGAACTTACCACCCAGCTGCTCGAATGGCGCAACAGTGCTGCCGTACAGCGACTCGGCGAGACCGGCAGACGTCGCCTGCAGGTCCTGATGCCGCGACTGCTCGCCACGCTCACCGAGGCGAACGATGCCGCGGTGACCTTGCGCCGCGTCTTGCGCGTACTCGAGTCCGTGGGCACGCGCAGCGCCTACATGGCGCTCCTCAACGAGAACTCCGCCGCGCTCCAGCGCCTGGTGCGGCTCTGCGCACAAAGCGAATTCCTGGCCCGCCAGGTGGCCGACTTTCCACTGCTGCTCGATGAGTTGATCGACGAACGGGTGCTCGATGAGCTGCCGAGCCGCGCGCAGTTCGCGGAGGAAATTCGCCTGCGACTGGAGCACGCGCCGGATGCGGATCCGGAACGCCAAGTGGAAGCGCTGCGGCAGTTCCAGCGGGCCGCACTGTTTCGCGTGGCGCTCGCAGACCTGACAGGGCGGTTGCCGCTGATGCAGGTGAGCGATCGCCTCACCGATATCGCCGAGCTCATCATCGAGCAGGCACTCAAGCTGGCGTGGCAGCAGATCACGCTTCAGTACGGCGTGCCGATGTGCGGGTCGCCGCAGGCGCTTCGGCCCGCGAGCATCGCAGCCGTGGGGTACGGCAAGCTGGGCGCGCTCGAGCTGGGCTACACCTCCGATCTCGACCTGGTATTCCTGCACGATTCCGCTGGCGAGGTGCAGCGTACGAACGGCGCGCGAGCGCTCGATAACGGCGTCTTCTTCCTGCGCCTCGGGCAGCGAATCATCCACCTGCTGACCCTGCATTCTTCCGCCGGCAGGTTGTATGAGGTCGACATGCGCCTCAGGCCGAGCGGCAAGGGCGGATTGATGGTGACGCAGATCGATGCCTTTCACGAATACCAGAAGTCGGAAGCCTGGACCTGGGAACACCAGGCGCTGCTGCGCGCGCGCGCCGTCGCCGGAGCCACGCACCTGCGTGCCAGGTTCGAGGCGATTCGCATCGACGTGCTATGCCAGCATGTGCGGCGTGACTCGCTGCGTGAGGAAGTGCGCAAGATGCGCGAACGGATGCGCCTGGAGCTCAGCCGGGCGCGAGCGGGACAGTTCGATGTCAAGCAGGATCCAGGAGGCATCGCGGACATCGAGTTCCTGGCCCAGTACTGGGCCCTGAACTGGTCCGACCACTATCCACCGCTGGTGATGTTCTCCGATACGATCCGGCAGCTCGAATCGGTGGCGTCGGCAAATCTTGTGGCGCAGGAAACCGTCGATTCCCTGACGCGGATCTACCGCACCTATCGCGCCGCCATTCACCATCGCTCACTCGAAGACTTGCCGCCGGTCGTGGACGAAACGGAGTTCGCGCCGCAGCGGCACGAGGTGATCGCGATCTGGAATGCGACGATGCAGGCCCCCTGATCCGCTATACTTCGCCGCCATCCGACCGTCGAGGATTTCGAGAGTGGCCGCCACCGAACCCACCCAGCGCACGCTGATTCAACCCAATGCGCAGAACCACTACGAGGTCTCGCGTGAGGACCTGCCGCTCTCATGCCCGATGCCGCAGATGTACCTGTGGAACTCTCATCCACGCGTTTACCTGCCGATCGAGCCGACCGGCTGGGCGAAGTGCCCGTACTGCGGCGCTGAATACACGATATCGAAATAGGTGTCCGACGGGGCGCCCGGCCCGGTCGAGAAGTCAGTTCTTGCGATAGTCCTTATAGGACTTCTCTTCGAGAATTTTCGATCCCAGCTTGAGGTTGATGCGTTTCTTGATCGCCGCACGCTCGTCGTTGTTGACGTAGACCGCGCGCGCGAGCTCGATGAAGCGCGCATCGAACGCGCGGCGCGCCTCCTGATCGCGGATGTCGTCCTCGATGTCCCAGAGCCGCGCGTTCACGGTCTCGAGAGCCCGTTCCTCCGCGCTGATATCGATGCCACCTTGAACCGATTCGCGCCAGGTCGCTTCCAGCAGTGCGAGCTCGTGTTTCACGTTCGCTACCTTGGTTGCGTCGCTCATGCGCTCGGCCTTGATGCGCAGGATCGTGATCTTGTCGAGCAGTTCGCCCGGCGAAATTGGCACCAGTATCGTGCTCATGCCCACTTCCTGGGCTGCTTGCCCCGTTGGCCCATCAACTTGTCGAGCTTGCGGATCACGTCCGCGGGCGTGATCAGGTCCATCACGCCCGGCCTCTCGATCTTGGTGGTCCAGGCGATCTCGCTCGCCGGTCGCCCGAGATACTTGCGTGCCGCCTCGTCGTACTTGCTCACGCACCAGGAACGGCTGAGATAAGGACCGCTGCGCTCCGGGTTCGTCGCCGCGTACAGACCGATGACCGGAATGCCGACGGCGCTCGCCATGTGCACGGGTCCAGAGTCCGGGCTCAGCAGGACATCGGCGCGTTGCAGTAACGCGAGCAGCTGTTGCAGCGTATCGCGACCCACGGTGTTGATCACCGGCTGGCGAACGTGGCGCTCGATCTCCTGGCCCATCTTGCGCTCGGTCTTGCTGGGCCCGCCCACGACGACGACTCGCATCGCGTGAGCGGTCGCTGCATGATCGGCGACCGCGGCGTAGTACTCCGCCCGCCAGTTGCGTCGCGCATGGCTCGAGCAGGGACTGATGACAAGTGTCGGCCTCTGGTCATTGATGATCTGCGCGGCATAGTGGCGCGCGTCACCCGGCAACGGGATGTCCCAACGCAACACGCGATCATGCACGCCGAGTGCCTCGGCGAACCCGAAAAAACTGTCCATGACATGCTCACGATCGCGTGCTGCGATCCGATGCGTCGTGAACAGCCACTGCAGCTCGCGCGCCCGTGCGCGGTCGAACCCGAGCTTGATCGGCGAGCGCACATAGCTGCTCAGGAAGCTGGCACGCAGCGCGAGCTGCATGTGCAGCAGCAGATCGAATCGCTGCTCGCGAATCGAAGTGCGGAACTGGCCGAGATCGCGCAAGCTGTGACGCTTGTCGAAGGTGATAAACTCGACGTCCGGAACGAGACCAACAAGCTTGGCTTCCACCCTGCCGATCACCCAGGTGAAGCGCGCCTTCGGCCAGGCCTGCTGCAGCGTGCGCAAGACCGGCAGGACATGGCAGACATCGCCGATGGCCGATAGCCTCAGGATGCAGACTTCACGCGGGGGCTTGGAGAGAATCACTGGAATCGAATGACCGCGAGTTGCGCTTCGCCCGCTTCGGTGGTTGCTGACGTGCGTCGCGCGCCGACGCAGGACGGCGCCATGCTATATGACGCCTCCCGGGTGGGCAACGCGAGCCCGGCGCTGTTCGACGCGAACGCCTGGCACGCCCAGGGCGCGCTCGCGGCAGCCGGCGCGGGACGCGGCTCAGCTTATTTCATCGATGCAGGCGATCGGCAGTGGGTGTTGCGGCACTATCGACGCGGCGGCTGGGCGGCGCGGTTCTCCGCCGACGCGTATTTCTGGAGCGGCGAGGAACGCACTCGCCCGTTTCGCGAGTGGCGACTGCTGCGCGAACTGCATGCCGCGGCACTCCCGGTGCCCGTTCCGGTGGCGGCACGCTATTGTCGCCGCGGCCTGACGTATCGCGGCGACCTCATCACCGAGCGGATACCGAATGCAAGGCCGCTATCCGCGTTGCTGCAAATGGGCCCGCTGCCCGTGAGTACCTGGCGCGACGTGGGCAAGTGCATTCGCCGTTTCCACGCTGCCGGTGTCTGTCACGCAGACTTGAATGCGCACAACATCCTGCTCGACGACTCGCAGCGCGTGTACGTGGTCGACTTCGACCGCGGTTCGCGTCGCGCCCCCGGCGCCTGGCGCGCGGCGAATCTGGCGCGGCTGAAGCGTTCGCTGCTGAAGATCTGCCGCGATCTGCCCGGCGATCGCCTCGAGAATGGCGTCTGGACTGCCCTGGCCGATGGCTACGATGACAGCGGCGTGACGCACGAGGCTTGGCGGCGCCGATGATGCGCTTCGTCTATACGGCGCTCGCCTATCTCCTGGTTCCATTCGCGTTCGGCATCGTGTTGTGGCGTGGGTTCAAGGACCGCAGTTACTGGCAGAACCTCGGCGAGCGCTTCGGCTTCGGTCGACGGGAGACTGCCACCACGATCTGGGTCCACGCGGTATCGATGGGAGAAGTGCAGGCCGCGGCACCGCTGGTGCGCGCATTGCGCTCACGCTACCCGGACATACCACTCGTCCTGACCACAGTCACTCCAACCGGAGCGCTGCGCGGTCGCAGCTTGTTCGGCGACGACGTGCATGTGCGTTTCGCTCCGTACGACATTCCAGGCTGCGTGCGCCGCTTCTTCGACCGTGCACGGCCGCGACTCGCGGTAATCCTCGAAACGGAGCTCTGGCCCAATCTCTATCGCGAGTGCGGACGGCGCGGTGTGCCGCTGGTGTTGGCGAGCGCGCGGATCTCGCCGCGCTCGGTGGGGCGCTATCGGCTGCTGGTGGGACTGTTCCGCGAGACGCTGTCGCACGGGATCATGATCGCGGCCCAGAGCAAGAGTGATGCCGAGCGCTTCAAGTCCATCGGCGCCAACCCGCAGCGCACGCATGTGATCGGCAATATCAAGTTCGACTTCGAATTGCCCGAGGGCGCCGCGATCGCTGGCCGGCAGTTGCGCGAAATGCTGGCGCCCGATCGCCTGGTATGGATTGCCGGCAGCACGCACGAGGGGGAAGAGGATCTCGTGCTCGATGCACACCTCGAAGTACAAAAGCGCATACCCGACGCGCTGCTGGTGCTCGTGCCCCGGCACCCGAATCGCTTCGAGTCCGTGGCGAATGCGTTACGCAAGCGCTCGTTTCGCTTCGTGAGCCGCAGCAGTGGCGCCCGGGTCCGCCCGGACACCGAGGTCTGGCTGGCCGATTCGCTGGGTGAACTGGTGACGTTCTACGCAGCATCGGACGTCGCGCTCGTCGCGGGCAGCCTGGTGCCGATCGGCGGCCACAACCTGCTCGAGCCGGCAGCGCTTGGCCTGCCGATCCTGACCGGCCCTTACAACTTCAACGGCGAAGATGTGGCGCGACTGTTACTGGAAGTCGGCGCAGTGCGGGTGGTGCACGACGCGGCGGAACTCGCCACGCAGGTTGCCACGTTGCTCGGCGAACCCGCGCAACGCCAACAGATGGGAAGCGCAGGGCGCCGCACGCTGGACGGCAACCGCGGCGCCACGCAGCGCCTTCTCGACCTGATCGATGCGCTGCTGAACCGGCACCAATCGCTGAACTGAGTCGATCAGCTGCGCGGCGGCGTCGGCTGAGCAGGCAGCGGGGTCTGGAGCTGCGGATCACCGCTCGACGGGCCAGTCTGCGGCTGCGGCGTTGCCGGCGGCGACGTGGCAGCGGTGGCTGTCAGCCACTGATTGACGTCGCTGATTTCCTGCGCCTGCAGCGTGCCGGCGGCGCGCTTGAGCCGGATCACATTCAGCACGTAGTCGTAGCGGCTGCGCGCGTAGTCGGTTTCCGCCTGTGCCAGTCGACGCCGGGCGTCGAGCACATCGACTGCGGTGCGCGTGCCGACTTCGTAGCCCGCTTCGGTCGCCTGCAACGCGGTCCGGCTCGATTCGAGCGCCTGGCGCAGCGCCTGCACTCGCGACAGCTCCGACAGCACACCGAGATACGCATCGCGCGTCTCACGTTCCGTCGAACGAGCGGTGGCTTCCAGGCGCTCACGCGCCGCGCGATGCAGGTAGACGGCTTCTCGCACCGAGGAGGACACGGCGCCGCCGCTGTAGATCGGGAAGACCAGCTGCAGGGAAATCTGGTCAGCGGTGGCGTTCGAGTCCGTCGGACCCTTGACCGAGCTGCCGTTGTTGATGTCGTTGATCGTGCTGGTCTCGTTGGTGTCGAAGTCCGAGTGACTTGCCACGAGGTCGAGCGTCGGAAAATGTCCGCCGCGACGGATCGAAATTGTATCGCGCGCAATCTCGGCGGCGAGACGGCTGGAGATCAAGGCGGAATTCTGCTCCATCGCGGTCTTCACCCACTGTTCCTCGTCCTCCGGATCGGGCGATTTCAGCGGCATCGACTGCGAAAGTTTCGACAGCTGTTCGAACGGATCGCCAGTGAGCTCGCGCAACTGCTCATGCGCCGTGGCGAGCGCGCGCTTGGAGGCGATCACGACCGCGTTGGCGTTGTCGTAAGCGGCCTTCGCTTCCTGGACATCGGTGATGGCGATCAGGCCCACTTCGAAGCGCTTGTTGGCCTGCTCGAGCTGGCGTGAGATCGCATCGCGCGCCGTGGTTGCGGCCTGCAAGGTGTCTTCGGCTGCGAGGACGTCGAAATAACGCTCGGCGCTGCGCACCAGCAGATCCTGCTCGGCGACGACGTAGTTCGCTTCGGCCTGCGCGACCTGCGAATCCGCCTGCTTCAGCGTCATCCATTGATCCCAGCGAAACACCGACTGCGTGAGGCGGAACTCGTACTGCGTTGTGTCGGTGGGGTCGGATTTCTTGGTGGTCGGAAAGCTGACGATGCGCGTGTTGAGCGGGTTGCCGGGTTGAGGGTCCGCCACGATCTGCGGGAACGTCGATCCGCCGTCGCTGTTGCCCGTGCTGATGCTGCCGAGTCCGACGATCTGCGGCAGGAGGGAGCTGAGGGCCCGTGGTTTTGCCTCCATCGCGGCCAAGCGATTTGCTTCGGCCTCCCTGATCAGAGGGTCGTTCTGCGCTGCGCGCTGATAAACTTCAAGTAAATCAGCTGCATATGTGCTGGAGGCGACCAGGCTGGCTGCGAGAACGCCCATTGCAACGCGAATTCGTCCGTTCATCCGGTTCCCCTTCATGAACCCAAGGATTTTTGGCAGATCAAGGACAACTAGTGTTGTATAAGACTATATCACCCCGTGGTAGCCGACAAGGCGCGTCGGACAGCCACGGCCAAGCATCGTTCAGTATTCGGGAATCGAAGGGTCCAGCTCACGCGACCAGGCCAGGATGCCCCCGGTAAGATTAGCGACCGATCGAAATCCCTGTTGCTCGAGGAATCGTGCCACCTCGAGGCTACGCCGTCCCGAGCGGCAAATGACCACCGTCTCACGCTGCGGATCGAGTTCACTCAGACGCTCGCGGACCTGGCCCATCGGGATGTGCACGATGTCCGGGACGCTCGCGACCTTCAACTCCCAGTCCTCGCGCACGTCGAGCAGCACAGCACCAGCCGCGCGTCGCGCGTGGAATTGCGTGGGCGTGATTTCCTGCACCATGGTTCAGACCGAGAAGGGTTCAGACCAAGATCAAGGCTCAAAACAAGAAGCGCGGCGCTTGCGGCGCATTCACCAGCGGCTCGATCACGGTCTCGAACAGACTTTCCTGCACCCACTGCGTCTCGGATGCGCGGCGTACGAGTCGCGCTTCCATGACCGGAGGCTGCCCGACCACGACCACCAGGCGCCCGCCGATCTCGAGTGCGCGCTCGAAGCGTCGGTCGTAAACGGGCAGCGAGCCCGTCACGGCAATCGCCCCGAAGCGACGCGAGTCATCCAGAGTCATCGCGTCACGCGTTTCGACGTGCACGCCGCTGACGCCGGAGGCGCGCAGGTTCTCCTGCGCAAAGGAGCTCAGGTCGGGGAAGATCTCGAGGCTATGCACGGTGGCGGCAAGTCGTGACAGGCAGGCGGCGAAGAAGCCGCTGCCCGTGCCGATCTCGAGTACCTGATCGGCAGGATTCAATTCAAGCGCCTGCAGGAATCGACCTTCCACCTTCGGTGCAAGCATGAACTGGCCGTGTCCCAGCGGTATCTGCGTGTCCGCGAAAGCGAGCTCGCGATAGCCCTGCGGCACAAATAATTCACGCCGCACTTGGGCGAGTGCTCCCAAAACACGATCGTCGAGCACCTCCCAGGCACGCACCTGCTGCTCGATCATCTGTCTGCGTGCGATCTCGACGTTCATGCTCTGACTTGAATCGGGAATCAGGCTTGCAAACCTCTGCCCGGCCTCGAAGAAGGTGGCACAGGTTACGGAGTTTCATAGAGTCAAACAAGCGCGGCGGTGCGCCGAAACCTGATCATTATGGTGAAAAGTAGACAGGGTCATCAGGCCCTTCGGCTATCCTTGGGATATACAAGAGCGCGCCAGCACAACGTAGCAACGCGCCCCACTTCACCTGACACGGCAGGGGTTCTCTATCGACCTCGGGATCAGGAAGGCACAACAACCGCATGCCGACGATTGAGATTCTGTCGCTGGCCCTGGGACTCATGGCCGCCGGCGCGTTGGCACTGTATCTGCACAAGCGCCGGGAATCCCGCGCGCTCGATGCTTTGAACGTCGACCTGGAACGGATTGCGAGCGCGGGGCGGGTCGACGAACGCCTCGTTCCCGCTTCGGACGATCCTCGTATTGCAAGCGCCGCTGCGTCGGTGAATCAATTGCTGACGCGTCTCGACGTCCGTTCGCAGAAGTCCCAGCAGCATGACCTTCTCTACAACCGGCTGGTCGAGGCAGTACGCGAAGCAGTGGTGCTGCATCGTGACACCATCGTGCACGCGAACACGCGCTTCGCCGCGCTCACCGGTCTCAGCGCCCAGGAGTTGAGCGGCCGCAAGCTCGACGAACTGGTTCCTTCCGACTACGCGGACCTGGTGCGCGAGAACATCCGGCGCATGCTGGCCGGCGAGCCGGCCGCGCAGCGCTACGAGATCGAGCTGGTCGGTGCGCAGGGGCAGGTGAGTCGCCTGGAACTTTCAGGCTCGCTGATCGAGTCGCACGGCGATCCAATGCTCCTCATCACGGCGGTGGAAATGACACCGCGCCACGGTGGCAGCGCGCCGGAGCAGGAACGCTCGCGAGCGCTCGCCACATTGCAGGCGATCGGTGAGGGCGTGATCACGACCGACAAGCGTGGACGCATCGACTACATGAATGAGGCCGCGGAACGATTTACCGGCACCACTGCCATGCAGGCGATCGGACACGGTCTGGATGACATCGTGAGCCTGTTGAACGAAAGCGATCGCCAGTCGCTTGCCGATCCGGTGCGCCAGTGCCTGACGAGCGGCGCGCGCGCTACGCTGGGTCGCAAGGCGCTGATGCTGGCGCGTGGCACGGGCGAGGAGCACTACATCGAGCTCAACGTCTCGCCGCTGCGGGGCCTGCAGAATGAAGTGAACGGCGCCGCGATCGTGCTGCACGACGTGTCGGAGCAGCGCGGGATGGCGCGCCAGATGTCCTACCAGGCGAGTCACGATGCGCTCACCGGGCTCGTCAACCGGCGCGAATTCGAAGGGCGGCTGCAGGAAGCGCTCGATGGCGCGCATGCCGGCGAGGCATCGCACGTGCTCTGTTATCTCGACCTGGACCGCTTCAAGGTGGTGAACGACAGCTGTGGTCATCTCGCCGGCGACAACATGCTGCGCGAAGTGGCGGCACTGCTGAAAGACGCAGTGCGTGATTCGGACACCGTCGCCCGCATCGGTGGCGATGAGTTCGCGATGCTCCTGATCGGCTGCCCGCTCGAGAAGGCGCGGCAGATCGCGGACGATGTGTGCCGCGCCATCGCCGACTACCGCTTCGTGTGGAAGGACAAGATATTCAACATCGACGTCAGCATCGGCCTGGTGGAAATCGGGCGCGAGAGCGGTTCAACCGATGAACTGCTGGGGGCTGCGGACTCCGCATGCTACGTCGCCAAGCAGCAGGGCACGCGCGTTAACGTGTACTCCGCGCGCGATGAAGCGGTGGCGCGCCACCGCGGCGAGATCCATTGGCTGCAAAAGCTGCAGACAGCACTCAAGGAGAATCGCTTCGAGCTGTACGCGCAGCCCATCTTGCCGGCGACGCCGCAGGTGCAGAACGGTCCCGCGCTCGAAGTGCTCATCCGCCTCAAGGACGAAAACGGCAAGGAAGTCAGCCCCAGCGAATTCCTGCGCGCCGCGGAGACCTATCGCCTGATGTCGCTGATCGACCGGTGGGTGGTACAGACCGCGCTGGCCGCACTCGGCAGAGGCGCGCTGCGGCTCGCGGCCGATCACAGCATCGCGATCAATATCTCGGGCCAGACCCTGGGCGACACGCAGTTCCTCGAGTTCGTGGTCGACTGCCTGGATCGCACCGGTGTGTCGCCGCTGCAGGTGTGTTTCGAAGTCACGGAAAACTCCGTGATCACCAACATCGAGCACGCGCGCCGCTTCATCGGCGTGTTGCACGGGATGGGCTGCAAGTTCGCGCTCGATGATTTCGGCCGCGGCATGGGGAGCTTCTCGAATCTCAAGAATCTCACCATGGATTTCCTCAAGATCGACGGCTCATTCATCCGCAACCTGGCGCGCGATTCGGTGAACCAGGCGATGGTCACGGCGATGATCAAGCTCGCGCGCACGCTCAACTTCAAAGTCGTCGCGGAGCAGGTGGAAGACGAGGCGGCACTCGATGCCGCGCGCAAGATGGGCGTCGACTACGTGCAGGGATACCTGCTCGGACGGCCGCAGCCGCTGCTCGCGAGCTGACCGGAAGCGCCCCGGGAGCGCCGCCGGCGCGTTACAGCAGCGGGACCAGCAGCAGCGCGACGATATTGATGATCTTGATGAGCGGGTTGATCGCCGGGCCCGCCGTGTCCTTGTAGGGATCGCCCACCGTATCGCCGGTCACGGCGGCCTTGTGCGTGTCCGAGCCCTTGCCGCCGAAGTGGCCTTCCTCGATGTACTTCTTGGCGTTATCCCATGCGCCGCCGCCCGTGCACATCGAGATCGCGACGAACAGACCGGTCACGATTGTTCCGATAAGGAGGCCGCCGAGTGCACGTATGCCGGCGCCCGGACCCATGAGCCAGTTCATGACGAGTGCGAGGACGATCGGCACCAGGATCGGCAGGAGCGAAGGCACGATCATTTCCTTGATCGCGGCGCGCGTCAGGAGATCGACGGCCTTCGAATAATCGGGCTTGGCCGTGCCTTCCATGATGCCCTTGATTTCGCGGAACTGCCGGCGCACCTCATTCACGACCGAGCCGGCTGCGCGACCGACGGCTTCCATCGCCATCGAGCCGAAGAGGTACGGCACCAGCCCGCCGATGAAGAGCCCGATGATCACTGACGGGTCCGAGAGCTCGAAGGACTGCAACTTGCCGAGGGCAGCGAGGTTGTGGGTGTAGTCCGCAAACAGGACCAGCGCCGCGAGGCCTGCCGACCCGATCGCATAGCCCTTGGTGACCGCCTTGGTGGTATTGCCGACCGCATCGAGCGCATCGGTAATCGTGCGCACATTCTTCGGCAGCCCGGCCATTTCGGCGATACCACCGCCGTTGTCCGTGATCGGGCCATACGCATCGAGCGCCACGATCATGCCCGTCATCGACAGCATGGCGGTTGCGGCGATCGCGATGCCGTAAAGGTCGCCGAGTTTGTAGGCGCCGCCGATTGCGATCACCACCGCCAGGACGGGCAGGGCGGTCGACTTCATCGAAACCGCGAGCCCCGCGATGATGTTGGTGGCGTGTCCGGTCTGCGAGGCCGCCGCGACGCTGCGCACCGGGCTGTATTCGGTCGCGGTGTAGTACTCGGTGATGATGATCATCGCCGCCGTGAGTGCGAGGCCGATCAACGCGCACCAGTACAGGTTCATGCTGCCGGCGCCCATGATCCTCTGCGTCACCGGGTAGAACGCGACCGCAGCTATCACGCCTGAAACCGTCACACCGCGATACAGAGCCGGCATGATCTTGCCGCTCTTGCCGGCACTGACGAAAAAGCTCCCCACGATCGAACCGATGATCGAGACCGAGCCGAGCACCAGCGGATAGAGCACCGCATTGATGCCCGCGGACTGCATGACGAGACCGCCGAGCAACATGGTGGCGACGACCGTCACCGCGTAGGTTTCAAAAAGATCCGCGGCCATGCCGGCACAGTCGCCAACGTTGTCGCCGACGTTGTCGGCGATCACCGCGGGATTGCGCGGATCGTCTTCCGGAATTCCCGCTTCCACCTTGCCGACGAGATCGGCGCCAACGTCCGCGCCCTTGGTGAAGATGCCGCCGCCGAGTCGCGCAAAAATCGAGATCAGGGAACCGCCGAACGCCAGGCCGACGAGCGCATGTAACGCCGTGTCATCACTGCCGGTGAGGTGGCGCGCGAACATGTAATAGCCCGCCACGCCGATCAGGCCCAATCCCACCACCAGCATCCCGGTGATGGCACCGCCGCGAAACGCGATCTTGAGTGCCGGGTTGAGCCCCACGCTGGCAGCGTGTGCGGTACGAACGTTGGCACGCACTGAGATGTTCATGCCGATGTAGCCCGCGAGACCGGACAGAATCGCGCCAACCGCGAAACCGCCGGCAGTCACCCAATTGAGGATGAATCCGAGGGCGACGAACAGAACGACCCCGACGATCGCGATGGTCGAGTACTGACGATTGAGGTAGGCGCGTGCGCCCGCCTGAATTGCAGCGGCGATTTCCTGCATGCGCTCGTTGCCAGCGGGCTGACGAAGCACCCATTGCACTGCAAAGACGCCGTACACGATCGCTGCAATGCCGGCCGCGATGGCCACCCACAGGGCCACTTCAGGGGTCATATGAAATCTCCCGGAATCAGAAACTTGTGTTTACTTTTGGATGAGGCCGCGGCGGTCCGCGGCCCCAAAAAAGGGCCCGAACTATAGCACAAACGGGGTGCTGAGCTTGCGCCGGACGGCCACCCCTTTGACCTCCACGTAAGCGGGCAAACCGTTGCGATACGGGGGGTAATCCTCGCCCGCGATGAGCGGCTCGAGGTAGCGCCGACATGGCGTGGTGATACCGAAACCATCGTCGGTGATGTAGTCGCGCGGCACTTTCTTTTCCTGGTTCGCTACCGCTTCGAGCGGCACGTGACCGATCGACCATCGATACGGCCGGTCGGACTTGCGCACGATGGTCGGCATCACTGCATTCATGCCCTTCACCGCCAGCTCGACAGCCGCCCTGCCGACGGCGTAGGCCTGCTGTACGTCCACTCTCGAGGCGATGTGGCGCGCCGAGCGCTGCAGGTAGTCCGCCACGGCCCAGTGGTACTTCAGTCCTAGATTGCGCTTGACCAGTTCGGCGATGACAGGGCCGACGCCACCAAGCTGCGTGTGTCCAAACGCGTCCTTGGTACCGGCCTCGGCCAGAAACTTTCCGTCGGCAGTGGCTGCTCCCTCGGAGACGACGATCACACAGTAGCCGTAGTCCGCCACGCACTGCTTCACGCGCGCCAGGAACCTCGCCTCCTCGAATGGGATTTCCGGGAACAGGATGATGTGCGGCGGATCGCCGGGCTTCGATCCCGCCAGCCCGCCGGCCGCAGCGATCCACCCGGCATGACGGCCCATCACTTCCAGCACGAACACCTTGGTCGAAGTGCGTGCCATGGACGCCACGTCGAGTGCGGCCTCGCGAGTCGAGACGGCGACGTACTTCGCGACCGAGCCGAAACCCGGGCAGCAATCGGTGTGCGGCAAGTCGTTATCGACCGTCTTCGGTACTCCGATGCAGGTGACCGGGTAACCGAGCTGCGCGCCGATCTGGGAGACCTTGTGCGCGGTGTCCATCGAATCGTTGCCGCCGTTGTAGAAGAAGTAGCCGATGTCGTGCGCGCGGAAGACTTCGATGAGTCGCTCATATTCCGCCTTGTTCTTGTCGAGACCCTTCAGCTTGTAGCGCGCGGATCCGAACGCGCCGCCCGGCGTGTGCTTGAGGGCGGCAATGGTTGCGGCGCTCTCCTTGCTGACGTCGATCAGGTCCTCGGTCAATGCGCCCACGATGCCATCGCGCCCCGCGTACAGCTTGCCGATATGGCGGCGGGCCTTGCGAGCGGCTTCGATGACGCCACAGGCGGAGGCGTTGATGACGGCTGATACGCCGCCCGACTGCGCGTAGAAGGCGTTACGGGGTTTGGGCTGCCCACGGCGCGCGGATTTTTTTGCTGGCATGGCTGGCTCGTGAAAAGCTTGTGAGAAAAAAAGGGGGCGCAAGAATAACCGATTGGCACCAGCCGCAGCACCCGCGCTGCGTTTGACGCGTCCGGACTCAATCGGTACGGTACCGGCCTTTCGCGCGTCGACAGTTGCAGCCAGGCGCGCGATGGACAGGGGAGAACGCTTCAGAATGAGAATCATCCTGCTCGGCGCGCCGGGTTCCGGTAAGGGAACGCAATCACAGCGGCTCGCGAAGAAATACGGCGTGCCACAGGTTTCCTCGGGCGACCTGCTGCGCGAAGCCGTGGCGCGGGAAACTCCGCTCGGAGTCAAGGCGAAAGCCGCAATGGACGCGGGTGAACTCGTCTCGGACGACATCGTGCTCGCCCTGATTCGCGAGCGTCTCAAGAGGGCCGATGCCCGGCAGGGATTCATCCTCGATGGTTTCCCGCGCAACCTGGCGCAGGCACAGGCCTTGAGCCGGATGCTGGCGCAGATCCACCGCCCGATCGAGGCGGTGGTGCTGATGGACATCGATCCTGCGGTGCTGATGCGCCGCCTGACGGGCCGGCGCAGCTGTCTACGCTGTGGTCGCCTGTTCAACATCTACACTTCCCCTCCCGATGCGGGCACCCCGTGTGCCGATGGCGGACATGCTCACGAGCTGGTGCAGCGGCCGGACGACAACGAGGAAACGATTCGCAACCGCCTGGATGTCTATACGGCTCAGACGCGACCCTTGATCGAGCACTATCGGGCCTGCGAACTGCTGCGTACGGTGGCCGCGGAAGGGGAGATCGATGAGGTCTCGCGGCGCCTCGAGCACGCACTGAGCGACATTTCGGCGGCGACGGCGACGAAGAAAGCAGCGGCGCGCCGTACGGCGGCACGCCGCGTCGCTATGGCGCGGCGCAAGCGCGTGGTGCGCCGAACCAAGAGCGCCAAGAAGAAGGCACCGCCACGCGCAGCGGCCCGTCGCGCACCGCGCAAGGTAACGCGCACTTCGAAACGCGGCACGCGGCGGCGAGGCAGCTCGCGCCGCTGAGCGGCGCTGGCACGGAGGCGCTCAGAGCGCCGTCAGCAGCATTTCGCCGATCACTTCACGGCGCCAGCCCCGCAGCGGTTCGATATCGGTGTTCCCGGCCAGCAGCTGCTGCAGATCGCGGCGCGTCGCGAGCAATTCTGGACTGAGGTCGAGTTGCTCCGCGACCCGGCGCACCGTGGCTGCGAGTTGCTTCAGGCGTTTCTGCTGTTCCGGATCGGCCCACTCACGCGAACGCGCGCGGGGCGTCGCATTCAGCTGCCCGGTCGATTGCACGATGGTGGTGAGCTCCTCGCCGCTCTTCTCGATCAGCCCGCGCGGCAGGGAGCTCACGCGTTCGAGGGCGGCGCGATCCTCGGGAAGTGCTCGCACGATCTCGTACAACGCATCGTCGGACAAGATCCAGCCCCGCGGCCGATTGCGCCGGATCGCGCGCTCCTCGCGCCAGCGCGCGAGCGCCTTCGCGGTTGCCTGCCGGCGCGCGTCGAGACCGTCGAGACCCTTCAGTCGCTGCCAGGCCTCATCGGGCTCGATGCGTCGGGTGCCGGCTGAGGAATGGCGGATCATTTCCGCGTCGAACCAGGCGCGCCGGCCGCGTCGCTCGAGCTCGCTGCTGAGCGCAGCGCGCAGCGGCAACAGGTAACGGACGTCGTCGGACGCATAGAGCAGCTGCGCCGGTGCGAGCGGACGCGCCGACCAGTCCGTACGCGCATGCGTCTTGTCGAGGGTCACACCACAGAAGCGCTGCACCAGATCTCCGTAACCCACCTGCGGCGACAGGCCAACCAGGGCGGCAGCCACTTGCGTATCGAAAAGGCTGCTGGGTGGATTCGTGAGCCGTGTCAGCAGCGCTTCCAGGTCCTGGCGCACGGCGTGCACCACCTTGACGGCCGCGCTGCGCGCGAAAAGCTCATCGAGAACGGTGAGATCCTCGATCGCGAGCGGGTCGATGCAGGCGATGAGCTCGGGGCCCGCGAGCTGCACCAGGCACAGTTGTGGATAGTAGGTGCGCTCGCGCATGAATTCGGTGTCGAGCGCGAAAGCGGGCGCCGAACGCAGGTTTGCGGCGAGCGCCTCCAGGGCCGTGGGGTCGTTGACGAACAGTGCTGCAGACATGAAGCCGATGGGTACCCGTGTACAATCGCGCCGCGGAGCGCTAGCGGCGGCTGATATAGCGCATTATCAGTAGCGCGGCGACACGTTGGAAGCGGAACCGATGCACCTTCACATTCTTGGTATCTGCGGGACATTCATGGGCGGCATCGCGGCGCTCGCCCGGGCACGCGGCCACCGCGTCACGGGCTCGGATCGCAGCGTCTATCCGCCGATGAGCACGCAGCTCAAGGGACTCGGGATCGAGCTGATCCAAGGGTATGAGCCCGGGCAGCTCGAGCCGGCGCCGGATGTCGTCGTTGTCGGCAACGTGATGACACGCGGCATGCCGGTGATCGAGGAGCTCCTGAATCGCGGTCTGCCGTTTACCTCGGGCCCTCAGTGGCTCGCGGAGCACGTACTGCACGATCGTTGGGTGCTGGCCGTCACCGGCACGCACGGCAAGACCACGACGTCTAGCCTCCTCGCCTGGATCCTGGAGGATGCCGGACTGAAGCCAGGCTTCCTCATCGGTGGTGTGCCCGCCAACTTCGATGCCACGGCGCGCCTCGGCGATGCGCCGTTCTTCGTGATCGAAGCCGATGAATACGACACGGCGTTCTTCGACAAGCGTTCCAAGTTCGTACACCTGCGGCCACGCACGCTGGTCATCGGCAACCTGGAACACGACCATGCAGATATCTTTCCGGATATCGCGGCAATCCAACGCCAGTTCCATCAACTGGTGCGAATCGTCCCCGGCGAGGGACGCATCGTGTGCAATGCCGCGGACCACAACGTCCGGCAGATGCTCGACATGGGTTGCTGGACGCCACGCGAAGGTTTCGCGCGCACCACGACTGACGACGCGAAGTGGACCGCTCGGTCAGCCCCGGATGGTGATTACTCCAGGTTTGAAGTGCTGGAGGACGGCCGGTCACAGGGCCTGGTGCAATGGCAGTTGATCGGGGCGCACAACATGGAGAATGCGCTGGGCGCGATCGCCGCTGCGCGCCATGTGGGGGTTACGCCCCCGCAGGCGATCAAGTCGCTGGGCCGCTTTGCCGGAGTACGTCGTCGACTCGAAGTGCGGGGCGAGGTGAACGGGATCACCGTTTACGACGATTTTGCGCATCATCCGACCGCGATCGCGATGACGATCGATGGTCTGCGTCGACGAGTGCGGGACGCGCGCATCATTGCCGTACTCGAGCCCCGCTCGAACACCATGCGCATGGGCATCCACCGCGAGACCCTCGGACCTTCGCTCGAGGGCGCCGATGAAGTGTGGTTCTTCGCGCCGCCCGATCTCGGCTGGGATGCGGCGGCGACCGTTGCCAAACTGGGCGACCGCGCGCACCTCGCTCCCGGCATCGATCAGCTGCTCGCCGGGATTGCTCCGCGACTGCGGAGCGGCGACCAGGTCCTCATCATGAGCAACGGAGGGTTCGGCGGGTTGCACGAGCGCCTGCTCAAAGTGCTGGGCGATGCAGGTCGAACCAGCGGGGCGGAACACGGGTGAGCGTTCGCGGCCAGGGTCCCATCGCGCTCGCGATGACCGGCGCCTCCGGTGCGCAATACGGGCTGCGCTTGCTGCAATGCCTGCTTGCCGCGCAGCGCAACGTCTACCTGACGTTGTCGAAGCCCGCGCAGCTGGTCATCGGCATGGAGACGGAGGAGAAACTCCCCGCCCGGCCGCAGGAAATCGAGCGCCATTTGAGTGCAGCCAACGGCTCGAAGGCCGGGCAGTTGCGTGTCTTCGGCGCCGAGGAATGGACCGCGCCGCTTGCCAGTGGCTCCAATCCGCCCGAGGCGATGGTCGTCTGTCCGTGCAGCATGGCGACAGTCGCCGGTATTGCGCAGGGGAGCAGCCGCAATCTCATCGAACGCGCCGCCGATGTGGTACTCAAGGAGCGCCGGACGCTCATCCTCGTGCCCCGCGAAACGCCACTTTCGATCATTCACCTCGAGAACCTGACGCGCCTGGCTCGGGCTGGCGCGCTCGTCATGCCCGCCAATCCCGGTTTCTATCATCGCCCACAGACGATCACTGAGCTCGTGGACTTCGTGGTTGCGCGCGTGCTCGATCATCTCGGGGTCGAGCATTCGCTGCTGCGGCGTTGGGGCGAGGAAGCCGCAGAAGAGTAGACCGGAGACCAGCGCCCGTGACCGCGGATGCGCCGCAAACAACTGGCGAAGAGATAGCGCTGTTCCCGCTCAACACCGTGTTGTTCCCGGGCGGCCCGCTGCCGCTGCGCATTTTCGAGCCGCGCTATGTAGACATGGTGAGCAACTGCCTGCGCGAGCGGCGCGGCTTCGGTGTGGTGCTGATCCGCTCCGGCAACGAAGTCGGGCCGGCGGAGTTCGAGTCGGTGGGAACGCTCGCGCGAATCGTCGACTTTCACACGCTCGCCGACGGCCTGCTCGGGCTGGCGAATGTCGGCGAGCTGCGCTTTCGCATTCGCGCGCACCGCCGCCGGGACGATGGCCTCAATGTCGGTGAAGTCATGTGGCTCGAACCGGAGCCTGAAACCTCGTTGCCCGGCGAGTTCCGCCATCTGCCCGCGATCGTCGAGTCGCTGTTGAGCGAGTGCGGGGACCTGTACACGCATGTCGAACAGCATCCGCAAGATGCCGTGTGGGTCAGCTATCGGCTGGCGGAACTTCTGCCCCTCACGCTGCCGTCGCGGCAATTCTGTCTGGAGCTCCGGGATCCCCTTGAGCGCCTGCGGCTTCTAGGGCAGCTCTGCACAGGCGCCCTGATCGAACCAACGTTCGCAGCGCGCGATTGAATCGAGACGAACAGGACGCGAATTCACACTGACATCCGCATGCCCGACCGCTTGAATGCTGCACGGGGAACTGCTGGAGACGGTCATGGACGAACTGGATGCCACCAAGCTGATCGAGGCGCTCGCAGGCGGGGTCAATCCACTCTCAGGCGAAGTGCTCGATGCCGAGAATCCCTGCCAACAACCGGACGTGGTGCGTGCCTTGTGCCTCGCTGCACGGGCGCTCGATGAGCGTCGCCAGCGCCTGGAGCGTCAGAAAGCGCTGCCGGCAAACGTCGGCAAGCCCTGGTCGAATGACGAAGACGCTTTGCTGGTCGAAGCATTTCACGCCGGCAAGAGACTCGGGGAGCTGGCGATCGAGCATCAGCGGACCGCGGCCGGCATCCAGGCACGGCTGGAAAAGCTCGGTCTAGTCGAGCCTTCCCCGCGGGCAGCAGGGTGGCCAAGCGCAGCGGTTCGCAGGGGAAGTGATCGAGCCGCGCTCAAGACCTGAGAAAGGCAGTCTGGGCCGCTCTAGAGTCGCGAGAACAGTCGCCGCACGCCTACCTTCAGCCATAGAGGCTTCCCGCTCCAGCGTGTCACGCGTGCGTCCGATGCGTGCGTGGGCAGCGTCTCGAACAAGAGTTGCGCCCAGTGCCGCAGGATTGCCTCGCGAGTGAACTCGGTCGCGCGCCGCTGCGCATTTTCGATCATGGCTGCGTAACGCCCAGGGTGCTCCAGAAGAGAAGTGAGCGCGCGCATGGCATCGTTCAAGGAGCGAACCTCGATGTAGTCTTCGTCGTTCCGGCGCAGCTCGCGATAGGCGTACTCCGGACCCAGCAACGCCGGTACTCCCGCGAGCCAGGCGTTGTAGAGCTTGGTTGCCGGCTTGCGCTCGTGCAGACCGGCGTCCGGGGGACGGATCGCAACGACAAGATCGACTTCGCGATAGTCGTTCCAGGCGCTCACTGCTGCTTGTCGCTGCGGTCCCCGATATTCCGGCGCATCGCACCACCATTCGATGCCGTGCCCGGCGAGAAAACGCGGCCAGCGTTCATCCTTGAAATCCACGTGAAGATTGCCAAGGAAGCCCTTGTAGGCGGCGCGTCGTACTACCTGGCCCCGCGAGGGATCGCGTGGAACAAGGCCGGGCTGGGGCCAGAACGGCACCAAGAAGCGGCTTCGCCCATCGGCATGGCGGCCGTTTTGCACCACCTCCCAGTCCGCGATCAGCGCCCGACCGACGTCTTCACGAATTCCAAGCAGTTGCACTTCGTCGGTAGAGGTCGCGAGTTGCGACACGATGCGACGCTGCTTGGAACTGAACACCAGCAGGCCGGCGCTCGGCCACCGATCCGTGAGGGCCACGTCATACCCCGCGCGCTGCAGGAGCAGGTAGGTCTGCAGAATCCATGCGCGCTCGCCGGTCTGAAACTCGGCGCAATCGCGCTCAGGATCGAGCTCCTTCAGCCCCTCAAGGTGCGATTCGCCGTGCAGGAAAAATGCAGCCCGCATGAGTTATCCGATGCTCGAACCTCGTTCTTCGCCTCCAGTATGATAGTAACGTGCGTATCGTTCACACCATCCTGTCGAAGGGCTTCGCGGGCTCGGAACGCGCGACTGCCGAGATGTGCAAAGCTCAGTGCAAGGACCACGATGTGATGCTGATCATCAAGCGTGGCCACGCCAACCGCGCCGGGATCAGCATTCGCCAGTGGACCGACCCGGCGGTGGAAGTCGTCGAAGTCGGCAACTGGCTGCCCCGTGCAACCATGGCAGCGGCGCTCGAGCGTTTTCGGCCGGACGTGATCCACGCTCACCTGCGGCGTTCCACGCGGCTCTTGGCACGCATTCGTCCGCGAGCGGCGACTGTCGTGACGCTGCATCTCACCGTGAATGGACCTCACTTTGCGGACATGGATGGCATCATCTGCATCGCCCGCTGGCAGCATGACGACATTCCGCCGAACTATCCCGGGCGCGTATTCGACATCAACCTCGCCTACATTCCGCACCGGCGGCTGAGCGCCGCTGAAGTGCAAAGCCTGCGCGCCGAGATGGGCGTGCAGCCGCACGAATTTCTGGTCGGCGGAGTGGGCCGGCTTGCGCACAGCAAGGGCTTCGACACTCTGATTCGCGCTTTTCGCCAGGCCTCGCTCAAGGACGCCAAGCTCGTCATCGTGGGCGAGGGCCGGGAGCGCCAGCGCCTCGAACGCTTGTGCGCGCCCGGGATTTCCCTGCCCGGGTTTCGCACCAATGCCAAGGACTACTACCAGGCATTCGACCTGTTCGTTTGTCCGTCGCGGCGCGAGCCACTGCCCTATGTATTGCTCGAGGCGCTCGATGCCGGCGTGGCGATCATTGCCTCCACGGCGTCAGGCAACGCGGAGCTGCTGCAAAGCTATCCGGGGAATCTCTTTCCGATAGAGAACGTCGACGCCCTGGCGCAACTGCTGCGCAAGCAGCGAGCCGCGCCGGGCCCGAAGCGGCCGCAGGATCTGACGCCATACGCGCTCGATAACACCGTGCGTCAGACGGAAGCCGTGTATCGCGAACTCATCGAACGCAAACGCGCCGCGTCTTCGGAATCCGCTGTTGCCGAGTGATGCATGGCGACGATCGAAGTGATCCAGGCGGATATCACGACGTTGAGCGTCGATGCGATTGTCAATGCTGCCAACACACGCCTCGCCGGCGGTGGCGGTGTCGACGGGGCCGTCCATCGGGCTGCAGGCCCCGACCTGCTGGTCGAATGCCTTGCGCTCGGGGGCTGTCCGACGGGCGATGCAAGGATCACGGCGGGCTACTGGCTGGCGGCGCGCCACGTGATTCATGCCGTCGGACCGGTGTGGCGCGGGGGGGACGCGAACGAGGCGGGGTTGCTGGCATCCTGCTATCGACGATCGCTCCAGCTCGCCGCGGAACGTCATCTGCACAGCATCGCTTTCTCCGCCATCAGCTGCGGAATCTATGGCTACCCTGTTGACCAGGCGGCGCGTATTGCGGTCGGCGAAGTGAGCGCTGGTCTGCGTCGACATCCGGTCATCGAGCTGGTGCAGTTCTGTTGTCTAGGCGATTCGGTGGCGAGCGCCTACCGCGCTGCCCTGACTGGGCACGGCAGTGCGAACGCGTCGTGAGTGAGCCCCGGATCCTTTTCGTTCCGGTGAGCGGCGCGAAGGGCGCGGGGGAGTTCTTCCGCAGCCTGACCATCGCGCAAGGTATTCAACGGCGCTGGCCGGCAGCGGACATCAGTTTCATAGTGAGCCGGGAGGCGGGCTACGCCCAGGAATTGCCGTTCCGAACCGTGTTGATCGATCGCTCGCCGACTTACGACTCCGAGGCCGTCAATCACGCCATCGACGAGCTGAGACCACAGGTCGTGATCTTCGACAGCGCCGGGCGAGTCGCTCAGCTCAGGCACGCGCAGCGCTGCGGTGCACGGACCGTGTACGTCAGCTCACGACCCAAGACGCGCTGGAAGGGCTTTCGCATCCGACGCATGCTGCAGATGGATCAGCACTGGCTGGCATGGCCAAGGTTCCTCGATGGCGAGCTGTCCACGTGGGAAAGGTTGAAGCTGTCGGTGCTGCGATCGGTTTCCGTGCTGTTTCTCGATTGCCTGTTTCCACCGCCTGAGGTCACCCGCGCCGACGCTTATCGACGCGAGCTGGGGCTGGATGAAGCTCCCTACCTGTTGTTCTGCGCCGGCGGTGGAGGGTACGAGCGTCATGGACTCTCGGCGTCCGAAGTGTTCGGGCAGGCGGCAGCCGAAGTGGCCGCTGTCAGCGGCCTGCGAACCGTGTGGGTGCAGGGCCCCAACTACAGTGGCAAAGCATTGCCGGCACCGGGACTCTTATCGCTGGGTGCGCTCACGGGTTCCCAACTGATTGACCTCCTGGGCTCTGCGCGCCTCGCCGTCATCAACGGAGGCAGCCTGTTGTTGCAAGCCCTGGCCCTGAAGATTCCGTGCGTCGCGGCGCCAGTCGCTGGCGATCAGGATGCGCGCATTCGTGCGTGCGAGCGGCGCGGGCTGCTGGTCGCGACACAGCTAGGCGTGGCCACATTGGTGAGGCCGACGCTGGCTCTTTGCGCAGATACAGCGCGGCTGAGGGAGATCGAGAACCGGCTCGCGGAACTTGACCTGGTCAACGGCGTCGATGCCGCCGTCGATGCGATCGAGCAGTTGCTGCTCGCGAGGCGCGCGGCATGAAGGCGTACATGTGCGTGATTTGCGGCTTTGTGTACCAGGAAGAGAAAGGCGATCCGCTGCGCGGCATCCCGCCGATGACGCGCTGGGAAGATGTCCCGTTGTCGTGGCGTTGCCCGGATTGCGGCGCCGGCAAGGAGGACTTCGAGATGATCGAAATCTAACAGTAGCTCCGGGCGGGATGCTCGATTATTCGCGCTTGCTTGGGTGTCCGTGCGCGCGCAGCAGCTCGATCACGCTGTCCTTGCCGACGAGATGCAACGCGCCGACGACAATGAGGTAGTTCTGCTGCTCATTGAGCAAGGCTCCGATTTCATCGGCCCACTTGCGGTTGCGATCCACGACCAGAGAGCGATACAGCTCAGGAAAGTCCTTGAATTCATCCAGCAACGTCCTGGCGAGCGCATCGGTATCGCCGCGGCTCCAGGCACCGATCAGCTGGTCAGCCTCGGTGGTGAGGTCGGCGGCTTCATCGAGCGACATCACCAGGAAATCCCCTTGCCGCTGCATGGAGAGCGAGTCGAGGGCACCCAGCTGGTCGGTGAGCGTCTCGAGGCCCCGAATCTCCTTGCGGTCCTGCGCTGCGCGTTGCATCAGCTGGTGTTCCACGCCCGCCTCGGGATCGAGGCCCAGCTTCATGAACTGCGCTTGTGCGATCGTCAGCGCGACTACCCAGGGCTCGAGCTGGGTGAACATGTCCAGATCGATGCCGAGCTTGAGTGCTTCCTGGTGAGCGCGTGAATAGCGGTCGGCACCGAGGACCTCCTGGAGTGTCTGCGATTCGGGAAGCATCCCGCGCTCGATCGTGAACTCCTGCGCCTCGGCCGGATCGAGGTCGTCGAGATCCACTTCCATGTAAATCGTGCCGACCTTCTTGTAGACCTGCATCACCGAGGCTGGGAGCGCCTCATCGGTCGCGCGCAGTACGTGGACCGAAGCGAGCAGGTACACGGAGTTCTTTTGCCCATCGATGCGCCACAGCGGCGGATGCGCATCGGCTGAAGCGGCTGATGCGCTCAGCCAGGCACAGCAGGCGAGCAGGGTGCCGAGCGGCGCCCGCAGGTTCATGGCGCGAAGCCGTCCACCCACACTGCGGCGGTCGAGATGCTGCCGTCGGGCTTGAGTTCCAGCCAACGATACCCGGGCGGCCGGCGATCGATCGCGAACAGTTCGCTTAGTGGCAGGAACTGCGCACAGGTCGAGGGAGTGCTCAACAGCCGCACGCCGTTGCGTTCGCTCTCATGGACCTGGTGGACGTGTCCCCACAAGACCGCACGCACATTCTTGTGGCGATCGAGAATCTCGAAAAATTCATCGGCATTTTCCAGGCCGACCTTGTCGAGCCAGCTGCTGCGCATGCGCACCGGGTGATGATGCAGGCAGACCATCCCGTGCGAGCCTGCATTCTCCGTCAAGGCGCCCTCGAGCAATTCGAGCTGTGAGGCGGCCAGGCGGCCGCGTGCCTTGCCGGCGAAATAGCTGTCCAGCATGACCGCGAACCAGCCCGGCCAGCGCGCCACGCCGCCGAGCTGAAACGGCGCGCCCTGCAAGGTGCGGACCATTGCCGCCGGATCATCATGGTTGCCGGGTATGCAATACACCGGAACGCCGAGCGCGGCGAACACCTCGCGAAATCTCGCGTAGCCATCGGCGTCGTCCTGCACCAGATCGCCGGTCGCGAGGATGCCGTCACAGGGCCAATGACGGGCGCGCGCGTGCTCGATTACGGCGAGAAGCGAAGGGTACGTTGCGACACCGCGCAGCTTGCCGTCGGCATCACCATACAGATGCGGGTCCGTGAACTGTATGAGACGCACGCTGCTCATTTCGGGGCATCCACCTGGGTGCGAAGGCCGCACGCAGAGCGTGGAACGGGTCACATTTCAGCGGCAGATGATATCAGAGGGTTCGCCGCATCAAGGGTGATGCAAGTCGCGTGCAATTGGGCGATTCAGCTTCGGTGCGAGGCCCGTATTGCCGCGTCTGTGACGCAGGGCACTGTCATATGCAGGCGACAGCCGGGGTGAGGGCGCCGCGCCCTCACCCCGTCACGCTTTCTTTCAATAGCGGTAGGAATCGGGCTTGTACGGCCCATGCTTGTCGACGCTGATGTAGCGAGCCTGCGCATCCGTGAGCTCGGTCAACCGGGCGCTGAGCTTCTTCAGCTGCAGCCGCGCCACCTTCTCATCGAGGTGTTTTGGAAGAACGTACACGCCGATCGGGTACTTGCCCGGATTGCCCCACAGCTCGATCTGCGCAATGACCTGGTTGGCGAAGGACGAGGACATCACGTAGCTGGGGTGCCCGGTGCCACAGCCGAGGTTCACCAGCCGGCCCTCCGCCAGCAGGATGATCCGTCGGCCGTCCGGGAAGATCACGTGATCGACCTGTGGCTTGATGTTCTCCCAGCGATACTGCTTCAGGGCCGCCACCTCGATCTCGTTGTCGAAGTGACCGATGTTGCACACGATCGCGTTGTGCTTCATGCGCCGCATGTGCTCATGCGTGATCACATGGAAGTTCCCCGTGGCGGAGACGAAGATGTCGGCCTTGTCCGCCGCTTCCTCCATCGTCACTACCCGGTAGCCTTCCATCGCCGCCTGCAGCGCGCAGATCGGATCGATCTCCGTCACCCAGACCTGTGCGGACAAGGCTCGTAAGGCCTGGGCCGAGCCCTTGCCCACGTCACCGTAACCGCAGACGACGGCGATCTTCCCTGCGATCATCACGTCGGTCGCCCGCTTGATAGCGTCGACCAGCGACTCGCGACAGCCATAGAGATTGTCGAACTTGCTCTTGGTGACCGAGTCGTTGACGTTGATCGCAGGGAAAGCGAGTGCGCCGTCTTTTGCCATCTGGTAGAGCCGCTTGACACCGGTGGTGGTTTCCTCGGTCACGCCACGGATCGCTTTGAGGCGCGTGGAATACCAGGCGGGATCCATGGCGAGCATCTGGCGGATCGCGGCGTAGAGCGCTTCTTCCTCCTCGCTCGTCGGCTTGCTGATCACGGACGCGTCGCGCTCGGCCCTGGACCCCAGGTGCACCAGCAGCGTGGCATCGCCGCCATCGTCCAGGATCATGTTGCTGTGGCCGCCGTCCGGCCACTCGAAGATGCGGTGTGTGTAGTCCCAGTACTCCTTGAGGGACTCGCCCTTCCAGGCGAAGACCGCCGTGCCCTGTGCAGCGATGGCCGCCGCGGCATGGTCCTGCGTCGAGAATATATTGCACGAGGCCCAGCGGACCTGGGCACCGAGGGCCTGCAGTGTCTCGATCAGCACCGCGGTCTGGATAGTCATGTGCAGGGAGCCCGAGACTCGCGCTCCCTTCAGGGGCTGGAGCGGTGCGAACTCCTCGCGTATCGCCATCAGGCCCGGCATCTCGGTCTCGGCGATCGCAATTTCCTTGCGACCCCAGTCGGCCAGGGAAAGGTCGGCAACTTTGAAATCCGCAGACTTGCGGTTGTGTGGAACAGCGCTCATTGATATCTCCGGTTCGATAGTGAATCGAAACGGGCGCCGTTGTTCAGACAGCTTCCCCCACCGAGCCTCGCGCGACCCCGCGGTCGCGTTGCAGCGCCCCTCGGCGGGCGAAGCTTTTGAATGTAGCTAGCTCGCCGCGGCCACCACGCCGCGCACACCGGCCGCGGCAGCGAGAGCTGCAGCCCGGTCCTTGCGTTCCCAGGTGAACTCGGGCTCTTCGCGTCCGAAATGACCGTAGGCCGCGGTCTTCTCGTAAATAGGACGCACCAGGTCGAGCATTTCACGCAGGCCGAAGGGCGTGAGATCGAAATGTTCGCGTACCAGCTGCGTCAGCCGCTCGCGCGGCAGCTTGCTGGTGCCGAAGGTCTCGACACTGATCGATGTCGGCTCGGCGACGCCGATCGCGTAGGACAGCTGGATTTCGCAACGCTCCGCGAGTCCCGCGGCGACGATGTTCTTGGCGACGTAGCGCGCGGCATACGCGGCCGAGCGATCCACCTTCGAAGGGTCCTTGCCGGAAAACGCGCCGCCGCCGTGGCGGGCCATGCCACCGTAGGTGTCGACGATTATCTTGCGGCCCGTGACGCCACAATCACCGACCGGCCCACCGATCACGAACCGCCCGGTGGGATTGATATGAAAGCGTGTGCTGCGATCGACCCACTCCGTCGGCAGCACCGGCTTGACGATCTCCTCCATCACGCCCTCGCGCAGCGTCTCCTGCGACACGTCGGGATGATGCTGAGTCGAGAGGACGACTGCATCGATGCCGACCGGCTTGGAGTCTTCATATCGAAGCGTGATCTGGCTCTTGGCATCGGGACGCAGCCACGGGAGCTTGCCGCTGCGGCGGACATCCGCCTGGCGCTTGACGAGTCGGTGAGCGAATGTGATCGGCGCGGGCATGAGCACATCGGTCTCATTGCTCGCGTAGCCGAACATCAACCCCTGGTCGCCCGCGCCCTGGGCCTTCTCGCTTTCGCGATCGACACCCATCGCGATGTCGGCGGACTGCTTGCCGATGGCGTTCAGCACGGCGCAGGTGGCACCATCGAAGCCCATCTCGGAGCTGTTGTAACCGATGCGCAGGATGGTCTTGCGCACGATGTCCTCGAGATCGACCCACGCGCTCGTGGTCACTTCTCCCGCGATGACGACCAGGCCGGTCTTGATCAGCGTTTCGCAAGCGACGCGCGCGCGCCGATCCTGTTTGAGCATCGCATCGAGCACCGCGTCCGAGATTTGATCGGCGACCTTGTCCGGATGACCTTCGGAAACGGATTCGGAAGTGAACAGATAGGCGCTGGCCATTCGAAAAAACCCGGAAGGGAATCAAGGGGGTGGCAAGTATAGCCGTTGCCCTCGGAAAGGTCAGTGAGCGAAGGCCGATTGGCCCAGGTCAGCCGCATGTCCTTGACCTGCATACCGTTGCCGCAGGGGGTCGCATATTGGACAATGCGCGGCTTTTCATCCGCAGGGGTAAATGATGTGTAGGGCAGCTCTGCACCGGTTTCATGGTGCGCGTTGCGTCGCCAACGGTGCAGATGCCAGGCGCACCGTGCAGCCAATGGTCAATTCCATTGGCAAGCGGTGCAACGCCGCAGCTGCCCGTTCGCGGCGCAACCCGGCCGGGACCGGCCTCGGCAAGCTTCTGGCGTCGTTGCGAGGCTTGTCGATATCGACATATCAACTACGCCTCGCGCCTAGCCAGAAGCTTGCGGAGGCACGGTCGCGCCCATGAAACCGGTGCAGAGTTGCCCTAGCCGTCGCGAGCTTGCCAATGCGATCCGGGCGCTCGCCATGGATGCGGTTCAGCTGGCGAATTCCGGTCATCCGGGCGCGCCAATGGGGATGGCGGACATCGCCGAAGTGCTGTGGCGGGACTTTCTCAGGCACAACCCCGCCAATCCTGCCTGGTGGAATCGAGACCGCTTCGTCCTCTCGAATGGACACGCCTCGATGCTTCTCTACTCTCTCTTATATCTCGCCGGCTACCCGGTAAAGCTCGATGAGTTGCGCCATTTCCGCCAGCTCGGCTCGCGCACTGCGGGTCATCCCGAGCACGATGTCGCGATGGGCATCGAGACGACAACGGGGCCGCTCGGCCAGGGACTCGCGAACGCTGTGGGTATGGCCCTGGCCGAAAAGGCGCTGGCAGCAACTTTCAATCGTCCGGGCTTGCCGCTCGTCGATCACTACACCTACGTCTTTGTCGGCGATGGCTGTCTGATGGAAGGCATCTCGCACGAGGCCTGTTCACTCGCCGGCACGCTCAAGCTTGGCAGGTTGATCTGTTTCTACGACGACAACGGCATCTCGATCGACGGTGAAGTGCAGGGCTGGTTCACGGACAACACTGCGCAGCGTTTCGCCGCGTACGGTTGGCAGGTCGTGGCGCCGGTCGACGGTCACGACTCGGAAGCCGTGCGCCGTGCAATCCTCGAAGCGCGTTCAGTCACCGATCGCCCGTCGATGATTTGCTGCCGCACCGTCATCGGCTGGGGCGCGCCGAACAAGCAGGGCACGGAGGCGACGCATGGTGCGGCGCTGGGCGCTGATGAAGTCGCAGCCGCCCGCCGAACGCTGGAGTGGGAGCACCCACCGTTTGTAATCCCCGACGAGCTCAAGGCGCAGTGGGACGCGCACGAGCAAGGCGCGCGCAACGAATCGGAATGGCAGCAGCTCTTCGCCCGCTATCGCAAGGCGCATCCGGACCTCGCGCGCGAGTTCGAACGGCGCATGCGCGGCGAGTTGCCCGCAGGATTCCAGGACGCGGCCGCAAAGTGTATCGCCGATGCCGCGCAGCAGGCCGCCAACGTGGCGACGCGTCAGTCTTCACAGGCCGCGCTCAACGCGTTGGGCCCGGTTCTGCCGGACCTGATCGGGGGTTCAGCGGACCTCACCGGCTCGAACAACACGCGTCGCAAGGACTCGCGCACGCTCACAGGCGAGGACGCGTCCGGTGACTACGTTCACTACGGCGTTCGCGAATTCGGGATGACCGCGATCCTCAATGGCCTGGCGTTGCATGGCGGCTTCATTCCATATGGCGGCACGTTCCTCACCTTCTCGGATTACGCCCGTAATGCTGTGCGTATGGCTGCGCTGATGAAGCAGGGCTCGATCCTGGTCTATTCACACGATTCGATCGGCCTGGGCGAGGATGGCCCGACTCATCAGCCGATCGAGCATCTCGCGAGTCTGCGGCTGATCCCCAACCTGACGCTCTGGCGTCCGTGCGACGCGGTCGAGAGCGCCGTGGCGTGGCAGGCGGCGATCGAGCATCGCACCGGGCCGACCGCGCTCGCGCTCACGCGCCAGAATCTCACCCACCAGCCGCGTTCGGCAGAACAGATCGCAGCGATCAAGCGCGGTGGTTATACGCTCATCGAATGCGAGGGCACACCCGAATGCATCGTGATTGCGACCGGCTCGGAGATCGGGATCGCTGCCGAGGCGGTGCGCGAACTCATCAAGCGTGGCCGTCGCGTGCGCCTGGTGTCGATGCCATCCTTCGAGGTGTTTGCGTGCAATGATGCGCTCTACCAGGAGCACGTGCTGCCGCCTGCGGTGCGCAAGCGTGTAGCCGTCGAGGCAGGCGTCACTGCGATCTGGCGGCAATTCGTCGGCACCGAAGGCCGTATCATCGGCATCGATCATTTCGGGGCCTCGGGCAAGGGGTCCGACCTGTTCAAGCATTTCGGCTTCACTGCTCAGCATGTGCTCGAGACGGTGGGGGAACTACTCGGCGCGCCTTGAGGCGCGCGGTCAAAGCGGGAGAGAGCAGACCATGGCGATCAAGGTGGGCATCAACGGTTACGGCCGCATCGGCCGTAACATTCTGCGGGCGCTCTACGAGGCAGGGCGACAGAAGGAAATCCAGATCGTCGCACTGAACGACCTCGGCGATGCCAATACCAACGCGCACCTGACCCGCTATGACACGGTGCACGGCAAGTTCCCGGGCGAAGTCAGTGTCGACGGCAACGCGATGGTCGTGAATGGCGATCCCATCCGGGTGCTCGCCGAACGCGATCCCACGAAACTTCCGTGGGGCGAGCTCGGTGTCGAGTTCGTGCTCGAATGCACCGGCCTGTTCACCAGCAAGGCCAAAGCGGGCGCGCACCTCAAGGGTGGTGCCAAGAAGGTCGTGATCTCCGCGCCGGGTGGCGAGGATGTCGATGCGACCATCGTGTACGGCGTCAACCACCACGTGCTCAAGGCGAGCCACACGGTGATCTCGAACGCCTCGTGCACCACGAACTGCCTGGTGCCGGTGGTCAAGGTTCTGCACGATAAGATCGGTGTGCTGAGCGGCATCATGACGACCGTGCATTCCTACACCAACGACCAGGTGCTGACCGACGTGTATCACTCGGATCTGCGCCGGGCGCGCTCGGCCACGATGTCCATGATTCCGACCAAGACGGGCGCGGCCGCGTCTGTCGGCCTGGTAATGCCCGAGCTCAAAGGCAAGCTCGATGGCTTCTCGGTGCGCGTGCCGACGATCAATGTGTCGCTGGTGGATCTGACCTTCAGCGCCGCTCGCAAGACGAGCGCGGATGAAATTCATGGCCTGATGAAGGCGGCAGCGGCCGGCGGCGCGCTCAAGGGCGTGCTCGCCTACAGTGACGGGCCGCTCGTGTCGGTCGACTTCAATCACGACCCGGCCTCGTCCACTTATGACGCGACCCTCACCAAGGTAATCGAGGGCACGTTGGTGAAGGTGTGCGCGTGGTACGACAACGAATGGGGATTCTCCAACCGCATGCTGGACACGACCCTGGCGTGGTCGAAGGCGAGCTGACAGCAATGAAAGTGCGGCGGATGACGGACCTGGATCTGCGCGGCAAGCGCGTGCTGATCCGTGAAGATCTCAACGTGCCGATCAAGGACGGCGTGATCACGAGCGATGCGCGCATCCGCGCCTCACTCCCGACAATCGAGCTGGCGCTCAAGGCCGAAGCGCGCGTCCTGGTGCTGGCGCACCTCGGGCGGCCGGAAGAGGGCGCATACAGCGAGGAGTTTTCGCTGCAGCCGATAGCGGCACGTTTGTCAGAACTGCTGGGTCGCAAGGTGCGCCTCGAGCGCAATTGGCTCGAAGGTGTCGAGTGCGCGGCAGGGGAAGCCGTGCTGTGCGAGAACGTGCGCTTCAACAAGGGCGAGAAAAAGAACAGTGACGAGCTCGCCAGGCGCATGGCGGCGCTGTGCGATATCTTCGTGATGGATGCGTTCGGCACGGCGCATCGGGCGGAGGCGAGCACCCATGGCGTTGCCAAGTACGCACCGATCGCCTGCGCCGGCCCGCTGCTGGTCAACGAGCTCGTGGCGCTCGAGACGGCCCTCGAGCGTCCGGCGCGGCCGATGATGGCGATCGTCGGGGGCTCCAAGGTCTCCACCAAGCTCACGGTGCTCGAATCGCTGCTGGCGAAAGTCGATCAACTGATCGTCGGGGGCGGCATCGCGAATACCTTCCTGGCGGCCGCCGGCCTGCCGGTCGGCAAATCACTCCATGAGGCCGAAATGGTCGATATCGCGCGTCGCCTGATGGCCGAATCGGAAAAACGCGGCACACAGATCCCGCTGCCGACCGACGTGGTCGTGGCCAAGGAGTTTTCAGCGCGTGCCGAAGCAGACGTCAAGGACGTCGCGGCCGTGCGTCCCGAGGAAATGATCCTCGACATCGGCCCCGATACGGCGGAGAGATTCGCCGGGCTCATCGGCCGGGCCGGCACGATCGTCTGGAATGGCCCGGTGGGCGTATTCGAATTCGACCAGTTCGGTGAAGGCACGCGTGTGCTGGCGCAGGCGATCGCGCGCAGCCCCGCCTTTTCCCTGGCCGGCGGCGGCGACACACTGGCGGCGATCGAGAAATACCAGGTGGAGGAAGGCATTTCCTATATCTGCACCGGCGGCGGTGCGTTCCTGGAGTTCGTCGAGGGCAAGAAGCTGCCCGCGGTCGAAGTCCTCGAGCAGCGAGCCCAGTAGCGCATGCAGCGCCGCACCAAGATCGTCGCCACACTCGGACCGGCTACCGACGACCAGACCGTGCTCGCCGCCATGATCCGTGCCGGTACCGATGTCGTGCGCGTGAACTTTTCTCACGGCAAGACGGAAGATCATGCGCGTCGCATCGAGCTGGTCCGTGCCGCGGCGGCAAGTGCCGATCGTTACGTCGGTGTGCTGGGTGATCTGCAGGGACCGAAGATCCGCATCGAGCGCTTTGCGCAGGGCCGCGTGACCCTCGCCGAGGGCAGTCCCTTCACCCTCGACGTCTCGCTGGATCCAGCGGCAGGGAACGCCGAGGCCGTCGGCGTCGCCTACAAGGACCTGCCGCGCGACCTGCACAGCGGCGATGTTCTGTTACTCGATGACGGCCAGATCGTGCTGGAGGTTGAGAAAGTCGACGGGCCGCGGATTCGCACGCGCGTGCGCGTCGGCGGGGCCCTCTCCGACCAGAAGGGCATCAATCGCCAGGGTGGCGGACTGTCCGCGGGTGCACTCACCGACAAGGACCGCGCCGACGTCCGCGCCGCCGCCGGGCTGGGAATCGACTTTCTGGCGGTGTCGTTCGCGCGCGATGCCTCCGATGTTCTCGAAGCGCGACAGCTGTTGCGCGATGCCGGCGGCGAGGGCTTCATCGTCGCCAAGATCGAACGGAGCGAAGCGATCCAGAACCTGACATCCATCATCGACGCCAGCGATGCGGTAATGGTGGCGCGTGGTGACCTTGGCGTGGAGATGGGCTACGCCGAACTCACCGGGCTGCAGAAGACGATCATCCACCAGACGCGCAACCGCTATCGCGTCGTGATCACCGCGACGCAGATGATGGAATCGATGATCCACAGCCCGATGCCGACGCGCGCCGAGGTATCTGATGTCGCGAACGCAGTCATGGACGGTACCGATGCGGTCATGCTGTCGGCCGAAACGGCGGTGGGCAAATACCCCGTGAAGGCCGTTGAGGCCATGGCGAATGTGATCCGCGGTGCCGAGAAGTATCAGCTCGCGCACAGCCGCGTACGACACCGCGTCGAAGGACAATTCCAGGGGACCGACGAAGCGATCGCGATGGCGGTGATGTACACCGCCAATCACATGCGGGTCCGGGCGATCGTCGCCTTGACCGAATCGGGATCCACTCCACTCTGGATGTCGCGCATCCGCTCTGACATCCCGATCTATGCCTTCACGCGCCACGAGATGACGCGCCGGCGCGTCACGCTCTATCGCGGGGTGTACCCCGTGCCATTCGACATCACGGATACCGATCCGCAAGCCCTGTACACGGCGATCTTCGCTCAGCTTCTCAAGCGCCAGCTGGTGAGCATCGGCGACCTCGTGATTCTCACCCAGGGTGAGCTGTCGGGTGTTTCCGGCGGCACCAACTCGATGAAGATCCTCAAAGTGTCGGCAGGCTGACCGTGCGGCGCCTGCGCCGGCTGCTCCTTGCCGTGGCGGTCATCATCGTCGCGCTGCTCCTCGGCGCTTATCTGCTGTTGCGTTCGAGCCTGCCGCCTCTCGATGGCGAGCGCGCTGGGGACGTGCAGGCGGCCGTCTCGATCGAACGCGATTCTCTGGGCGTGCCGCTGCTGCGTGGCCAGAATCGGCGTGATATCGCCTGGGCCACAGGCTTCGTGCATGCGCAGGATCGGTACTTCCAGATGGACCTGTCGCGCCGCTTTGCCGCCGGTGAACTGGCGGAGCTCTTCGGAAGCCTCGCCCTCGATAACGACAAGCGGATGCGCATCCATCGCTTCCGTCACGTCGCGCAGGACGTCTTGGCGCGTACGAGTGCACCTGAGCGCGAGCTGTTGGACGCCTACGTCTCGGGCGTCAATGCCGGCCTGGAGTCGCTTGCGAGTCGCCCGTTCGAATACTGGCTGGTGCGTGCGAAGCCGCGGGCGTGGCGAGCAGAGGACTCCGTCCTCGTCGTCCTCTCCATGTACGAGCAGCTTACCTATTCGAGTTTCGCGAGTGAAGCCTCGCGCGGCATAGTCCACGACAACGTGCCGGCCGCACTCTACCGATTTCTGTATCAGCGCGGCACCGAGTGGGACGCACCACTGACGGGCGCGGCGTTTCCGTCCGAGCCGATTCCATCCGCGAGCGAAGTGAATTTACGCGGCGCGGCCCTGGCGCATGCCTCCGCAGCGTTTCGCCCGGTGGACGAGGAGCTGCAGGTCGGCAGCAACAACTGGGCCGTGGCAGGCGCGCTCACGGCAACCGGGCACGCGCTGCTTGCAAACGACATGCATCTCGGTCTTTCGGTGCCCAATACGTGGTATCGCGCGCGCTGGCAGGTGCTCGGGGATGCTGGTGAGCAACCCAAGATCGACATGAGCGGCGTGACGCTTCCAGGAGTGCCGGCCATGGTCGCCGGCAGCAACGGCCATGTCGCCTGGGGCTTCACCAACAGCTACGGGGATTGGACCGAGCTGATTGTTCTGCACGAAGACGCCACGCACCCGGGCGAGTACCTCACTGCCGCGGGTTTCAGGCCGTTCGAGCGCGTCACGGAGACGATCAAGGTGCGGGGGCAGGCGGATCAAGCGCTGGAAGTGCTCGGCACGATCTGGGGACCGGTGTTCGACCGCGATCGTGCCGGCCGGCGCCGCGCAGCGGCCTGGATTGCACAGATGCCAGAGGCGACGAACCTGGCGCTGCTGCGGCTCGAGTCCGCGCGAGACGTGGCAAGTGCCCTCGAGATCGCGAACCGGGTCGGCGCTCCGCCACAGAATTTCGTGGCGGCGGATGAGCACGGCAACATCGGCTGGACCATCATGGGGTTGATTCCCGTGCGTGGCGCCGAGGATTCCACCCTCCCGTCGGACTGGTCACAGCCCGGGAACGGTTGGTCCGGGTGGCTCGCGCCGGAACACTATCCAAGAATTCTCAACCCCGAGGGCGGGCGCATCTGGACGGCCAACGCCCGGGTCGTCGACGGCGAAGCGTCACGGCTGATCGGAGAGGGCGACTTCGAGATCGGCGCACGCTCGGGCCAGATCCGCGACGACCTGCGCGCGCTCGACAAGGCGACCGAGTCGGACATGCTCGCGATTCAGCTCGATGATCGCGCCCGGTTCCTCAAGCGATGGAAAAACAAGTTGCTGGAGTTGCTCGACCAGCGGGCCGTTGCTGAGCATCCCGTACGGGCCGAGTTCCGCTCCCTGATCGACAAATCGAGCGAGCGCGCGGACGTCGATGCGGTGGGCTACCGGCTGTTGCGCGAATGGCGAGCCGACATGCGCGATCGAGTCTTCGCCATGCTCACGGCGCGCGCACGACGGCCGGACGCCGATCCGGAAGAGGTGCAAGTCGCCTCACAATTCGAGGGGCCCCTGTGGCAGCTCCTGTCGGCTGAGCCGGCACACCTCCTGAGCGCTGAGTATCAGAGCTGGCGCGATCTCGAGCTGCGCAGCGTCGATGCCACGATCGAGAGGCTCCTCAAGGATTGCCGCCAGCTGGCGCGCTGTACTTGGGGCGACCGCAATCGCGTCATTGTGGGGCACCCGTTGGGACGCATCCCGATGCTTGGAGGGCTCCTCAACATGCCTGTGCATGAGCTCCGCGGCGATATGGACATGCCGCGGGTGCAGGGCAGGACTTTCGGTGCATCGGAGCGTTTCGCGGTATCGCCCGGGAGCGAAGCGCAGGCCTACTTCCATATGCCCGGCGGGCAGAGCGGACACCCGCTCTCGCCCTACTATCGTGCCGGCTTCGAGGCTTGGGCACAGGGCCGGCCGCAGCCGTTCCTGCCAGGCAAGGCGGAACATCAACTGCAAATCCGTCCGGGCGTTACGCCCCGGACTTCTGCAGCGCCTGCAGGTCCTTGAGCACGACCTGCGAGTGTCCCTTCGGATCGACCTGCGGGTAGTGCTTCACGATCTTGCCGTGCGGATCGATGATGAAGGTCTCGCGACTGGCGAGCTTCATGCCGAACAGGCTCCTGAGCACTCCATAATCCCGAGTGGTCTGCTTGCTGGGATCAGCAAGGATCGGAAAGGGCAGTCCGTGCTCCTCGGCAAACTTCTTGTGAGACTCGACATCGTCCACGCTGATGCCCAGCACGGCGGCGCCAACCTTCCGGAAAGCAAAAATGTTGTCGCGGAAGTCGCAGGCCTGCGTGGTGCAGCCCGGTGTCATATCCTTGGGATAGAAGTACAGCACCAGCCACTGGCCGCTGTAATCGGACAGACTGTGCCACTTGCCATCCTGATCCTGGAGCTTGAACGCGGGCGCGGGCGAACCGAGCTCCGCGGCTGCTCGCGCCGCGGTGACGAGCGCCAGCGCAAGGAAGGCTCCAGCCAGCAATGTCGCGCACCGAATCGCCACCGTACGCATCGAGACCTCCGCAGAAACGCGCTGAGAACGTATCTTAGACAGCAGGGCCATGAACAGTCACTGAATGCACGCGCCTCTGTCCACTAATGAGTGATGCGCCGAAACGAGCCGCGCTGATATTGACCGGTGGCGGCGCGCGAGCTGCGTATCAGGTAGGCGTTCTCAAGGCACTGGCTGAATGGCTGCCAGCCGAAAGCCCGTGCCCCTTTCCTATCATCGTCGGCACTTCCGCCGGGGCAGTTGCCGCGGTGGCACTCTCGAGCCGATCGGCCAACTTCCGCAGCGCCGTCGCGGCTCTGGAACAGGTGTGGGCGAACTTTCACGTGGAGCAGGTCTTTCGTGCCGACACGGTGAGCATGCTGCGCGCCGGACTGCACTGGCTGCTGGCGTTCGTCTCCAGCGGGCTGCTGCTGCCGCCGCCCAAGTCCCTGTTCGACAACCGACCGTTGCGGGAGCTCCTCAGCCGCACGATGTCGTTTCGCGGCGTGCATCGGTCGATGGCAAAAGGCCGGCTGCACGCGCTCGGCATCTGCGCGACGAGCTTCAGCAGCGGGCGCTGCGTGACTTTCTACGAAGGTGCTCCGGAGCTTCACGACTGGGCGCGGATCACGGGCGGTGGCCAGCGAGCGCACCTCGGTCTCGATCACCTCATGGCGAGCCTGTCGATTCCGTTTCTGTTTCCGGCCGTGCGCCTCAATCACGAGTACTACGGTGATGGCGCCATGCGCCAGACCAACCCCCTCAGTCCCGCTATCAACCTCGGAGCGGAGCGGTTGCTGGTGATCGGCGTGCGCCAGAGTGGCCTGCGAAGCGCCTTCGGCAACATGAAGGCGGGCGCCGCGCCGACCGCGGGGCAAATCTTCGGCTACATGCTGGATACCCTCTTCATGGACCAGATCTATGCCGATATCGAACAGCTCGAGCGACTCAACGACTTGGTGCTGCATGCGCCGGTTTCGTTCGCGGGCTTGCGCGCAATAGACGCGATGGTGCTGGCACCGAGCCGCGACCTGCGCGAGGTTGCGGCCCGTCACGTGAAGGAACTGCCGCGCCCATTACGCGCGTTACTGCGGGTCATCGGCGCTCACAGCGCGACCACCGGATCGCTGGGCAGCTACCTCATGTTCGAAGCGGGGTACACGCGCGAGCTGATCGCGCTCGGCTACGCCGACGCGAACGCGCAGCGCGAGGACATACTCAAGCTCGTGTGTCACCCGAGCGAGGTGCCGCATCCGGCGCGCGAATTGCGACCGGCGCACAAGCGGCATGTCACTTCTGAGTAGAGCAGTCCGCTCGAGTCGTTGGCTGGGTATGCCTTGAGAGCGTGGGTGAAATGCGCAGTGCGATTTCGAGTCAAGAACTCAAAATCGCACGCGAACCCTCAGTCCGGGCGGCGCTCAGACGTTGTCTACCCACCTATCCATCGACGCATCAGGTCTGAGCGCTGATCGCCCGGACAGAGGGCATTTCACCCACGCTCTCAAGGCACACCCAGCCAACGCCCCGAGCGGACTGCCTATTTAGCAAGAGATAGTTGGGGGTTTTTCGCTTCGCGGCGAGCTTCTTCTCTCAATAGAGAAGTTTACGTTAACGCCTCACAGGCTCTTGAGGCGTGAGCCGCAGAACTCGCTCGATCGATGTCAGCAGGAGCGGGTGGCCATTGGGGTGCAATACCTGACGCGGGGCGCCGGCTTCTATGTTCGCGGGGATACAAGCTTCAGTTCTCTACCTTCCCTCGTCGTGACCCGGCGCACGGCGTTCACGGTATTCACCCCAATGGCCGCACGCAACTGCTCTCGCAGTCAGGCGCGCGACTGCAGGGACGGCGCTGTGGGCTCCGAGAGACTTTCGGGCAAGGCATTGTGGCGCGCGATCACGTGCGGGTGTTTCTCGCGCAAGCGTGCCGCGAGCCGGTCGACCAGGTACACGGAGCGATGCTGGCCTCCAGTGCAACCGATCGCCACCGTGAGGTAGCTGCGGTTGTTGCGCTGGTAGTCCGGGATGCGCGCCTCGATGAACTGGGCGATCTCCTCGATCAGGCGCTCGACGTCCGGGTGCGATTGCAGGAAGCGGATCACTTCCGGGTCGCGCCCCGTCAGTCGCCGTAGCGAGGGCTCCCAGTAGGGATTCGGCAGGGTGCGTGAATCGAAGACGAAGTCGGCATCGCCCGGCAGGCCGTGCTTGAAGCCGAACGACTCGAACATGATCGACAGGCGCCCTTCGTGGCGTTGCTCGACGCGCTTGCGGATCAACTCGCGCAATTCGTGCACGCTCATGCGCGTGGTGTCGATCACCAGGTCGGCGGCATCGGTTACCGGCTCGAGGAGGCGGCGCTCAGCGGCAATCGCCTCGCGCAGGCTGACACCGTCGCTGCTCAGCGGGTGCTTGCGGCGTGTCTCGCCGTAGCGATTCAGCAGCGCATCGTCATCGGCATGCAGGAACAGAACTTCGCAGGTGATGCCCGCGCGCCGCAGTTCCTGCACCAGCATCGGCACGGTTGCGATCTCGCTCGGCCGGTTGCGGGCGTCGAGTCCCACCGCGATGCGCGCGTACGCCGGCTCCGGACTTCTTACAGTATGCGAGATGAACGGCTTGAGGAGCGCGGCCGGGATGTTGTCGATGCAGTAGAAGTCCAGGTCTTCGAGCATGTGCAGTGCCACGCTCTTTCCGGATCCGGACAAGCCGCTGACGATGATGAGGCGCATATGCGGCGGCGCTGAGCCCTCTTATGAGAGTCGCGTCTTCTGGGCCTCCTCGGCGTGATGATCGGTGAGCTTTTCCTTGTGCTTCTTCACGCAGCGGTCGAGCTTGTCGGCCAGCAGGTCGATGGCGGCATACATGTCCTGGTCCACCGCGTCCGCGTAGATTCTCCCGCCACTCACGGAGACGGTCGCCTCGGCTTTCTGGCGCAGTTTCTCAACGGTCAGGATGCAGTGCACGTCGATCAACGAGTCGAAGTGACGCACGATCCGCCCCAGTTTCTTGCTGACATAGCCGCGCAACGCGGGTGTGATGTCCAGATGATGACCGGTGAGGTTGAGCTGCATGGCGCGCTCCTGTTGTGTCTGGTTGTTAGATCAACGGGCACCGTTCGCCCGCTTGCGCTCATTGGAGGGCGCAAGCTGCATCGCCTCGCGGTACTTGGCGACCGTGCGGCGCGCGACCGGAATGCCTTCCTGCGAAAGTAGTTCGGCGATCTTGCTGTCACTGAGTGGGCTGGTGGGATCCTCCTGGGCGATGAGTTTGCGAATCTTGGCGCGGATGGCGGTCGAGGAAGTCTCGGTGCCGTCCTCGCCGGCGACGTGGCTCGAGAAGAAATGCCGGAATTCGTACACTCCACGCGGCGTGTGCATGTACTTGGCGGTGGTGACGCGGGAGATGGTCGATTCGTGCATCTCCACCGCTTCGGCGACGTCGCGCAGGATCATCGGCTGCATTGCTTCGTCGCCCTCGTCGAAGAACGCGCTCTGCCGCTGCACGATGCAGCGTGCCACCTTCAGCAAGGTGTCGTTGCGAATCTCGAGGCTGCGCAGCAACCAGCGTGCCTCCTGCAGCTGAGCGCGCAGGTTGGCGTGATCCGCGGAGCGGCCGAGCATCCCCGCGTAGCTCTGGTTGACGCGAATGCGTGGCAGCGTCGCAGGGTTGATTTCGACTGACCATCCGCTTTCGGTGCGCCGGACGAACACGTCGGGCACTACGTATTCGGCTGTGCCGGCATGAATCGCCGAGCCCGGACGAGGATGGCAGGAGCGCACCAGTGCCAGCGCATTCTCCAGTTCCTCGTCGCTCACCCGCAGGTGGCGCTTGAGCAGCGAATACTGTTGCGCGGCGACCTCGTCCAGGTGTCGTTCGGCGATGCGCATCGCGAGGTCGAGACCCGGCGTCTGCGGGTCGAGCTGCGCCAGCTGCAGGGAGATGCACTCGCCGATCGAGCGCGCACCCACGCCGACCGGATCGAGGCTCTGGACCTGGCCGAGGACGCGCTCGATCTCCTCCAGCTCGACGCTTAGTTCCGGCAGCAGGCTCTGGCGAATTTCATCGAGCCCATCGCTGAGATAGCCGTCGTCGTTGATGGCATCGACGATCGCCCGCCCGATCGCCTGGTCACGTGGGTCGAGGCGCGCGAGCTCGAGCTGCCACGCGAGGTGTTCCTGCAAGGTCTGGCCCCGCTGGTCCGAAAACTCCTGAGTGCGATCTTCGGCGCCGCTCCAGGGGGTTTCGGATGGACCGGTAGTCTGTTCGGCCCAGGCGTCGTCAGCGATCTCCACTTCGGTCGCGGGCTGCGATTCGCGGACTTCCGCTGTGGGCTGCGCGGTGTCGGTGGGTGTCCCCTCGAAACTGCCGGTCGCAGTCTCCGGAGCCTCGTCGAGCGACTCGAGCATCACGTTGCTCTCGAGCGCTTCGCGGATGTGAGCCTGCAGATCGAGTGCAGGCAGCTGCAGAAGGCGGATCGCCTGCTGAAGCTGCGGGGTCATCGTCAGTTGCTGACCCAGCCTGAGCTGCAGCGTCGGTTTGAGCATCGGGAGGCGAGTGGGGTCCTGGGAAGGGTTAGAGCTTGAAGTCCTGCCCCAAGTACACCTCACGGACCTGCGGGTTGGCAAGGATCTGTTCCGGGGATCCGGCGGCGATCACCGTGCCTTGATTCACAATATATGCGCGCCCGCAAATTCCTAACGTTTCCCGCACGTTGTGATCGGTGACCAGCACCCCGATGCTGCGGCTGGTGAGGTGGCGGATGATGCGCTGGATGTCGATCACCGAAAGCGGGTCGACACCCGCAAACGGCTCGTCGAGCAACATGAATCGCGGCTCCGCCGCCAGCGCTCGCGCGATCTCCACGCGCCGCCGCTCGCCACCAGAAAGGCTGATTCCCAGGCTCGATCGCACGTGCCCGATGTGCAATTCCTCCAGCAATGCCTCGAGCCGCTCGCTGCGGCCCCGCGAGTCGAGGTCGGGCCGCGTTTCGAGGATCGCAAGGATGTTGTCTTCGACCGACAGCTTGCGAAAGACCGAGGCTTCCTGCGGCAGATAGCCCAAGCCCAGCTGCGCGCGGCGGTGCATCGGCAACGTCGTGAGCTCCTCGGCATCGAGATGGATACGGCCGCGCTCGCAGACGATGAGGCCGACGATCATGTAGAAGGCGGTGGTCTTGCCGGCGCCATTCGGACCGAGCAGGCCAACGACTTCTCCACTCGTGACTTCGAGGGAGAGATCCCGGACTACCTGGCGCGACTTGTAACTCTTGGCGAGGCCATCGACCCGCAAGGTGCTCATTGCGGGCGATCCGACGTCGCCGGCTTGCCCTGGACATTGCGCGGATTGATGGTGATCCGCACGCGCTCGTCAGACTGGTCGGAGGCGTTGGCGAGCACGCGCTGATCGCGGATGCTGTAGACGAGTGTCTGTCCGCGGATATCGTTGTGACCGTCCGTGAGGTATGCGTCCTGCAACATCCGGATGGTCTCGCTGGTGAAGTCGTATTCGATCGATCCCGCGCGGCCGTGCGCGATGTCCTCGCTGTTCTCGAGCTTCTGCTCGAACTCGGCCGGCGAGCCGGTGATCAGCGCTCGCGAGATCTGGTTGTCGGTGAAGGTCACTGACGCCTGGTCCGATTTGAGCGATCCACCCTCGACCAAAATCCTGACGTTGGTGCGGAACTCCCACTTGCTGTTCTCGAAGTTCAGGCCCGTGGCCGTCGCTTCGTCGGCCTCGACGCTGGTGTTGCCCTGCGAGACCTTGACCTTGCGGAACAGCAGGGTGTTTTTCGCGTAGTCGAAGTCGGAGGACTGCGCGTCGACATTGATCGGCAGGTCGGTGCGCCTGGGTCCCGCGCCGTGGCTGGAACCAGCGAGCAACACGAGGCCCAGCGTGGCCGCGACGGCTGCACGCCGGCGATGGAGTGTGCCGGTTGTGCGGCGTTCAGCGGACAAAGCGGCCATGCACGCCCGATTCCAGCTTCAGCTGTTCGCCCTTCAAGTCCGCGGTCAGGCCGATGGTGCTCAGGCGCCGCGCGCCCCACTCGATGTCGACGCGGTCGCGTGTCGTGGCGATGTGTGTCTGCGTGTCCACACTCAGGCGCGACGTGCGGATGAGCGCGTCGGATTGCGACCCTGCCTGCGGCCTGCCGACAACCACCACGTTGCCGACCAGATCGAGAGTGCGCGAGCCAGGTGGGACTGAGCCGTGCGCCGCCGTGAGCGTCCAGTCCAGGTCCGCCTGCGTGTGATAGACCAGCTTCAGATCGTCCATGTGGATGGTGTTGTCGGCCGGATCCTGCTGCATACGCTCGGCTTCAACGCGATAGAGGGGCTGCCCATCCTCACCCGTCTCGACGATGTGCGCGCGCTTCATGTAGTACCCGGGCTGTGGCGGTTCTATCTGGGCAGCTGGGCTCACGACGTCCTGGGAACGTCGGCCCGTCAGGAGGCTCGCGACGGCTACCACCAGCAAAGCGAGCACGATGAATACGCGCCAGATCATTTCGCTGTCTCGCGGGCCGCGAGCAGCCAGTCGCACACTTCGCGCACCGCCCCACGCCCGCCCTGCAGCACGGTGACGCGATCGGCGGCCTCGAGCGCCTCGCGGTGGGCATCGGCGACGGCGACCGCGATTCCTACAGCGCGCATCAATGGAACGTCCGAACTGTCATCGACCAGGCACAGCGCTTCCTCGCGCGACACTTTCAGCTGCGTCAGCCAGCGATCCAGGGCAGCGACCTTGTCTTCACACCCCTGCTCGACCAAACGCACGCCGAGTTCGTGGCAACGCACGCTCACCGCCTCGGAACGACGGCCGGACAGCACCAGGATTTCGATGCCGGCGCGCATCGCAAGTTTCAGTCCCAGGCCGTCATGAACGTGAAAGGCCTTGAGTGCCTCACCCTGCGCGTCGAAGTACAGGCGCCCGTCGGTCATGACGCCGTCGACATCCAGGACGAGCAACCGGACGCGCTCGAGCGCGCTCGCCACGGTCACATCACCCCAGCGCGCAGCAGGTCGTGGAAGTTCAGGGCGCCGACCAGGACGCCGTCGGCGTCGACTACCGGCAGCGCAGTGATGCGGTGCTCTTCCATCAGGTGCACGGCCTCTGCGGCGAGTGCCTTGGGCGAGATTGTCCGTCCACCGCGGGTCATGACCTCGTCCATGCGCGTGGCATGCACGTCGACCTGCCGATCGAAGGAGCGGCGCAGGTCGCCGTCGGTGAAGATTCCGAGCACGCGCTGCCCGGCATCCACGATCGCGGTCATGCCGAGACCCTTGCGTGACATTTCGACCAGGCCCTGCGCCAGCGGTGTTTCAGCGTGCACCATCGGGACATCCTTGCCGGTGCGCATGATGTCTTCGACATGCAGGAGGAGCCTGCGGCCGAGGCTGCCGCCCGGATGGGAGCGTGCGAAGTCCTCCTCGGTAAAACCGCGGTGCTTGAGCAGTGCCACCGCGATCGCATCACCCATGGCGAGGGTCGCGGTCGTGCTGGCGGTCGGTGCGAGGTTCAGCGGACAGGCTTCGGCCGGGACACTCACATCGATGTTGACGGTCGCGGCCCGTGCCAGCGTCGAGTCCGGGTTGCCGGTGAGTGAAATGAGTGCAACGCCGAGTCTGCGCAGGTGCGGAACCAGCGTGATGATCTCGGCAGTCTCGCCGGAATTGGAAAGTGCCAGCACGATGTCCTGGCGCGTAATGACGCCGATGTCACCGTGACTCGCTTCGGCCGGGTGCAGGAAGAAAGCAGGTGTGCCGGTGCTCGAGAGCGTAGCGGCGATCTTGCCGGCCACGTGGCCCGACTTGCCCATGCCGGTGACGATGACCCGGCCCTTGCATTCGAGGCACAGCCGGCAGGCGCGTGCGAAGGCGACGTCGAGCCGCGGAATGAGCGCATTGACCGCCTCAGCTTCGGTTTTAAGCGCCTGTCGCCCGAGCTCGAGCAGCGCGTCATCCGTCAGTGGCCCGCCGGCGACACTCTGGGACTGAGGTTTTGCGGCCATGACAGCTATTCTACGCGTAATGCGATCCACTAATATGCTCGACACCTCGTGCACGGACTCGATTAACGATGACCGCAGACCAAGTCGCCGCCCTGATCCGCGCCGGCATGCCGCAGGCAACCGTGCATATCCTGACTGACGACGACACACACTTCGAGGCACTGGTGGTGGCGGCGGAATTCGCCGGCAAGCGCAGCATCGCGCGCCATCAACTCGTATATGCTGCGCTCGGTGCAAGAATGGGGCGCGAGATTCACGCGCTGTCGATCAAGGCCTACACGCCCGAGGAATGGGCTGCGGCGCAGACCGGCAAGCGGCCCTGACGCGGGCGGGCAGGAGCGGCGGTGGACAAACTGCAGATCGCTGGCGGCATTCCCCTCGAGGGTGAGATCCGCATCTCGGGCGCGAAGAACGCGACACTGCCGATTCTCGCCGGAACACTGCTCGCCGATGGCACGGTGACCATCGGCAACGTGCCCCACCTCCAGGACGTGACGACGACCATCGAGCTGCTCGGCCGCATGGGCGTCAGCGTCACGATCGACGAGCGCATGCGCATCGAGGTCGATCCCACCACGATCCGCGAATACTTTGCGCCGTACGAGCTCGTGAAGACGATGCGCGCCTCGATCCTGGTGCTCGGCCCGCTGGTGGCGCGTTACGGACGCGCCGACGTGTCGCTGCCGGGCGGCTGCGCGATCGGCGCGCGGCCCGTGAACATCCACGTCGCAGGGCTCCAGGCCATGGGCGCGGACATCCACATCGAGGGCGGCTACATTCGCGCGCGCGCCGGCCGACTTCACGGTGCGCGCCTGGTGCTCGACACCGTGACCGTGACCGGCACCGAGAACCTGATGATGGCGGCCACGCTGGCTGACGGCGAGACCGTGATCGAGAACGCAGCGCGCGAGCCCGAAGTGGTGGACGTGGCGAACTTCCTGAACGCGATGGGCGCGCAAATCAAAGGCGCGGGCACTGACAGGATCGTCATCAACGGCGTCAAGTCACTCCACGGCACGCACTACGACGTGCTGCCTGATCGCATCGAGGCGGGCACCTACCTCGTGGCCGGCGCAATCACCGGCGGACATGTGCGGCTGAAGAACACGCGCCCCGAGCATCTCGACGCCGTGCTCGCCA
>Ga0137409_10000251_pt1 | contig 57031 bp, 44 predicted proteins | sample CZODoug1_16funga_FD_122059 | JGI IMG/M metagenome (GOLD analysis project Ga0137409, IMG submission 122059) | Vadose zone soil fungal communities from Angelo Coast Range Reserve, California, USA - CZODoug1_16fungal (Hybrid Assembly) | ecosystem: Environmental > Terrestrial > Soil > Vadose zone... | reverse complement strand
GATCAGCGCCGGACAGCCGCCACGCCGGGATGAGACCCGTCGCTATTCCGACGAGGAACAGCGCCGCAACGCCAAACGCCGCCATCCTCGCGTCCACAAATGACACGTGATCCAGCCGAGGAAGATTCGCGGCTCCGAGCGCGAGCATCGCACGGACCGCGGCGTAGGCGAGCAGCACACCCACTATCGCCCCGACGGACGCTAGCACGGCGGCTTCGGTGGTCAACTGGCGCACGATCCGAGCTCGACTTCCACCAAGCGCGCGCCGTACCGCAATTTCTCGCATCCGTGTGACGCCTCGCGCGAGGAGCAGGTGAGTGACGTTCAAGCTCGCCAACACCAGCAGTAACGCCGTCGCACCGAGGACGATTAGCAGCGTCGAGCCCAGATCACCGACCATCGACGTGAGTAACGGCTGCATCACGTACTCGCGACCAACATCGCTCGCGAATCGTTGTGCGAGCCCGGCCATGGCCGCCCGTGCGGCGCGTCGCAGTTGATCGAGACGCGTTCCCGGCGACAGCCGAAGAACGCCCTGGTAGACGTGCCCGGTGCTCAGCGGGGCCTCTCGGTTCGCGTACCAAAAATCGGTGTCGTGGGGAAGGTCGACATTTTGGGCTGCGACGCCGACGATCGTGGTCGGCGCGTTGACTTCGCTCAGATGCACGGTTCGACCGACCGTCGCCGGGTCGCCGCCGAACAGTTGACGCCACGCGCGATGCGAAACGATGACTATGAGCGGCGGTGTTGATCCGGCAGGAGCAAAATCCTCATGCTTGAATCCTGGGCCGCGCTCCAACGGGATACCGAGCACGTCAAGGAATCCCTCCGTGACACCATGCAAGAGAACGTGGACCCCCGTCCCATCGTCGCGTAGCAACGTCGCATCGAACGGTTGTGTCTCGACTCCTGCCGCACGCAGCAGCGGTAGATGCGACTCATTCAGCGCGGTGAGCTCAGCCGCCGAGAGCGCACCGGTCGTCACCCGACCATCAGTCATTCTCGTACGGACATCGACGAGCTGTTCCGCATTCGGAAACGGTAGGGGCCGAAGCAACACGGCGTCGACGATGCTGAACATCGCCGTCGTGGCACCGATGCCGATCGCGAGTGTGGCCACGGCGGCACACGTGAAACCAGGCATCTTGCGAAGCTGGCGAACGGCGTGCCTGACGTCCTGTTGGAACGTATTCACGACGGCCTCTCCTAGGAACGTGATCATGGTCAGGGTCAACCATGGCGCCGCTGGCGGTATTACGTCCCGATGGAACACTGGAGCCTGCGAATTCTCTCACGCCAAATAGAGATCAACAATGCACGAGCTTGGGGCATAAGCGTTCTAAAACGCCGAAGTATTTCGCTTTCGCCCATTTGCGAAAGTTACCCATCGGGAACCGGCACCAGACCTCAATGCCGGAACACCGAACCCGAAGGTCCTCGGGGGGCGGCGACGATTCGGGCCCTCCGAGTCTCCGTTGCTCACGTCGTCAACCTCGTCGCAAACGGCATGATGCCGGCGCGCAGATCGCCGCGGAACTGTCGGTCTCGAAGAAGAAGACGTTCGCGAGACGCTCGCCTACGCTGCTGCCCTGTTCGTGACGAACTGCACACGCTTCGCCTGTGAGTCACGCGGCTTCAGGGCCCCACCATAGAATGTCGACGTGTCTGAATCCTACGTTTTCTTTGAAGCCCTGACACCGATCGGCTTTCGGGTCAGGGTTTCGCGAGGTCGGTGGGAGCTGATTACCGCGATCAAGCATCCTGTGATGGCCGGTGGTGAGATCCGGGTGCAGTCGGCGCTGGAGAGCCCTGACGAGATACGTCAAAGCCGCACGGACCCGGAGGTGTTACTCTTCTACAAGGCTGAAGCGCCCAAACGTTGGACCTGCGCGGTCGTCAGCGCACCATCGACGAAGCATTCTTGGTCACAGCCTATCCGACCGACGCGATCAAGGAAGGCGTCCGAATATGGCCGAACTGAAGGTGTTCCACGACAGGGAAGGCAAGACACTCACAGTCTGGTTCACAGACCGATCCCAGGAGTACGTCTGCGAAGAGACGGGCGACGAAGTCGTCCTGATGAAAGACCGCGCTGGGCGAGTCATCGGTTTCGAAAAGCTCAACTTCTCCGTCCCCGATTCCGATTCGTTGCGCATCGCGCTCGAAACTACGCCCGCCTGAAGGAGCTCGAAGCGCTCCGGAATTCCTTCGCAAGATCGTGCAAGCCACTCTGCCATCGACGGTCTTCGCGCTTGCCCACTGCACGCGGGCGCCCGCGATCGCAGCGGAAGGGAAATGATCGTGGGCGACAGGAGTAGGCTAGCGGTAGATCTTGAAGCGCTTCTCGAGGGTGCTCTGACGGAAGAAGACTTCCGACTGAGGTATCAATCGGGGCCGACCTCCACGTTGACCAACGCGATCTGGGGAAACATGGAGCACTACCTGGCAGACGCGGACATCCGCGGCAGAGATCCCGAATATCGCGCGATGCAGAATGGGGAATTGTTGAAGCTGATCCGATTGCTCCGGGAGGATGCGCCGATGGCGCAGTTACAGCGCATCAACTTCCTTCGGCGTGCATAGTGAGAGCGCGAAGACTACCTGCGTTCAGCCGATCGCTTCGTCGCCATCGACTTGCCCGCGGCGGCAAGACCTCCTTGCTAAAAGCTCAGTAGACCCTCGAGGAGGAAGACGTCCGTCAAGCGCTCGCCCACGCGGCCGCCCTGGCCCAGGACGAAGTCCACCCAATCCGCGCCTGAAAACCAATGCGGTTTCTGGCCAACGCTGGTGTCTCGCCAAAGACCGTCGATTTCCTGAAACAGCTCGGCCCCGAAGCGGTGCACGTCCGGACGTTGGGGCTGGAGCGTGCCGACGACCAGGTGCTGATCGATCGTGCCCTGGCCGATTCCAGCGTTGTCGTGACGTTCGATCTCGACTTCGGCGACATCCTCGCCCTTGGCGTCCTGGAATAAGTCGAGCGTCATCATCTGTCGGCTGGCCGACGAGCCGCCGAGTCTGTGAATCAGCGACTCGCGAAAGTTCTCGCTGAGCGCATGTCCGATCTTGAATCCGGTGCGTTGATCCTGATCGAGGACACTCGGTATCGAGTCAGAAGGCTGCCGTTTGGACGCACATAGAGCTTTGAATCACTTTATCTTGCCGTTGAAGGAATCTGGTGGGGGCCGGAAGCTGAAGGTCCACTCGCGCTTGCTCTCATCGCGCAAGGGCCGGGCCGGCTCGGTAGCGATCGTCACCCTTCCATCCGCGGAACTGGTCCGGATCCAAGTGACGCTCTTGCAAACGGTCGAAGCTACCGGCGAAGAGTGCGCCTGGGTGATCTCTCCCGAATCCCGCCGCGCCTCCATGACCAGCCGCGTGAGTTCTCCATCGAGACGGGTCAGCGTCACCGCACCCCAAGACCGAGGGAAGCTCGTTATCGACGGGCGCGCCCCATTCGATCGCGGCAGTGCGTCTTCGGCAGCGCGGGATACTGCTTGAAGATCTAGGGAGCATTGGTCGTCGCTGTCGCGGAGCAGCTCGGTTGTCATCCGCACCTGCTCGGAGTAATCGGCCATCTTCAGCCGGTTGAAGGCCGGCACTCCCCTGAAGTCTTTGACGCTTTCGGAATTGGTGTAGAGAAACGCCTCTGCCTGAAGGGCGCGCAAGAAAGCTGCCGGGAAATCCTGCGCCTGGACTCGGTCGACCCACTGGACTGGTGGCACGGGCAGCGCACGCAAGATGCCATTTTCCGTTGCCGCGATCGAAAGAGCGACCAACTGTGAGATCAGCTCGTGTCGGCCTACAAGGCTTCGGTTGAGGTTCCAGGACGCGTCGAGGCTTCTGTCAACTTCCGCCGAGTGGCCCTGACGGGCCTCTTCTAGTGCGCGAGCCAGAAGGATGTGTTGCAGGTATCGATGTCCGATGAGGTCCGGGTGAGGCTCAGCGAAGCCGGCTTCCAGATCGCGTTCCCATGACAATTCGGAGCCCCCGAGAAGATGGTCCTCAATCGCGTCAATACGCCGCGCGTGCTCGCCCAAGAACTGTGTCACATCCGCGGGCGCCGTCCGCGTGGTGTCATCGGCCACGAGCTGCTGAGCGGTCACGAACGCGCCAATGGCATCGAGCCGATCGTTTTTGGCTGTCTTTCTCACCATGTCGATTCCGAGTGGTTGGGTCAACTCGTGGAGCTGCCACGCGCCGGAACTCGTTGCTGTCTTCGGAAAGCGAGCGGCGAACGCCTCCATCGATTCGAATGATGAAGCCCAACCTTGCCCGACTTGCCCGAGGCGCCAAGCGGTATAGCCGACATAGAGTACGAAGGACAGAACCAATAGGCCGAAGAGAACGATGACGGCGGCACGCAATCGGCGGAGCAGGCGCCGTACGGTCACCGAGATCCACTGCTTGTAGAGTTGGATCTGCGGGCCCATTGCCTGACTATCGGCTTATCTCGGCGAAGACCTCACCCGCTTTCTCAAACCAACGGTCGGAAAGATCGATCCGGTAGACCCACAAAGCAAACGGCGCCCGACCGCGGGCGCCCTCGGTTGCCAGCGCCGCTCCGAACACCGCGACGGCCGCGAGGGTGCTCAGCCAGCGGTGCCATTCGACCGATGACGTTGGCTCAACTCCTTGCGAGGAGGCCAGGCGCCAGCCGGTGATGGCCGCTCCGATGGCGAACACCGCGCCGGCGCGCACATTCGCAACGGCCACGGCCCGCCAGTCCCACCGGCCGGTCCTCATCGCGACCACCTCGGCCACCGCGGCGATGAGGACCAGTCCGATGGGAAAGTGAATGAGCAGCGGATGCAGTCGACCGATGAGCGCCACGTCACCTATACAGACCAAGGGAGGGCCGCACTATTCCGGAGGCGGCGCATGAACTCGACCCGGGAATAAACCCCGCGTCACGGGGATCTATTGAGCAGACGATGCCTCACCAGACGTTTGAGGAGGTCGTCCTGCCTCACCTCGATGCAGCGTTCAACTACGCCCGGTGGCTGACCAAGAGCGATGCTGACGCCGAGGACGTCGTGCAGGACGCGTACGTGCGTGCACTGCGGTTTTTCTCGTCTTTGCGCGGCGACGATGCTCGATCGTGGCTGTTCACGATCGTGCGGAATACCTGGTACGGGCGGTTTACGCGCGCGGCGGGTCCCAATCAGCCCACGGTGTACGACGACGTGAAGCATGATCGACCCGACGATGGCCTTGATCCAGAGGCGTTGGTGATGCAGCAGCAGGCGGTCGAGAGGGTGCAACGCGCCGTCCAGGAGCTGCCGACTGACTTTCGCGAAATGATCGTCCTCCGTGAGCTCGAGGGGTTGTCCTACAAACAAATTGCGGTCGTCGTGGGGATTCCGATCGGCACGGTCATGTCGCGATTGGCTCGCGCCCGGGAACGGCTTCAGGCGATCCTCACGCCGTCGGCGCCGCCGAAGGGGACGCAATCGTGATTTGTCTTGAAGCCGGACGCCTGCTGGACGCGTTCGTCGACAACGAGCTCGAACCGGCCGACGCGGCGAACCTTCAGGCCCATCTCGCTTCTTGTGCCGCGTGCCGCCAGCTGCTCGCCGACCGTGAATCGCTCGGCCGGCTGGTGCGACACCTGCCGTACTATCCCGCGTCGGATCGACTCCGCGCGAAGATTTTGCGCATCAGCACACGCCCGCGATTCGATCCGAGCCTTCTGGCGTGGGCTGCGGTGTTGGCGCTCGCGGTGGCGCTCGGTGGCTCAGTGGAGATCGTGCGATTCGCTCGCGCGAGACATGGCGCTGAGACCACAGCCGCGGTGGCGGACGAGGTCGTCGGCGATCACGTCCGCGCGCTCAGAGACGCCCACCTGTTCGACGTGCGATCGTCCGATCAGCACACCGTGAAGCCATGGTTCCTCGGCAAGGTGGATTTCTCTCCGCCGGTCGAGGATCTATCGTCCATCGGTTTTCCGCTGATGGGCGGCCGGCTCGACCACGTCGCCGGCCAACCGGTCGCCGCGCTCGTGTATCAGCGCCGCCTCCATCCGATCAACGTGTACATCTGGCCCGCGGTGGATCGGACTGCCGCCAGCGACACGCGATCGATTCGTGGGTTCCAGGTGCGCCATTGGATCCGGAACGGCATGTCGTTCTGGGCCGTCTCCGACCTGAATGACGCCGAGCTCGGCGAGCTCGTGCGCGCGCTGCAACGGTGAGAGCCGCGACGCGGCCAGTCACCCGGACGGAGCCGGGCCCACTCGAGCGCGCGCGCAAATTGCAACCGGCAGACTGAAGGCTCACCGGGTCAGACCAACACGGTGCACGAGGTCTTGGAATCCTGGGTCGGCGCGCAAGGAGTCGAAGCCCGGACGCAGCAGGACACCAGGGTTGAAGCGCTCGTCATAACCTCGTTCGAGCCAGGTCATGGCTTGGGCCTTCTCGCCGAACGCTGCATAGACCATGGCGATCTCCGCCGCATTCGAATAGGCAGGATTCGAGTGCTTCTTCAGACCTGTCAGCAGTCGTTCCGCATCGGCACTCCTGCCAGATGACGCGTAGGCCCGAGCCAGATTGGCGGCGCAGATCGGGCTCCTCTCCGACAACTGGACGGCTTTCTGGAACTCTGTAATCGCGTCATCGCGCATGTGTTTCTGGAGGTATGCCTCGGCCAGCTGATTGTGCGCGAGAGCAAAATCAGGATCCATGTCGATCGTCCTGCGGCTCTGTTGCACCGATTCGTCGTAGAAGTGCGCAATCAGCAGGATCTCCGCTAAATCGGCGTTGATGATGAGCGAGAGCGGATCCAGGCTTCTCGCCTTCCTCATTTCGGCGATCGCCTCGCCATGCCGACCCATCAAGCTCAAATGCCACGCATACCAATGGTGAGCGGTGGCATACCCCGGATTGAGCTCGATGGCCCGCCGAAATTCCTTCTCGGCGGATCCCCAATCCCAGTCGAAGCCACTCAAGACGAAGCCAAGCGACGTATGTGCTTCGCCGAGGGTGTTATCTAATTCAAGGGCTTTGATCGCGGCGGCTTTCGCGGCGGGAAGAGCCTCCCTGGAGGCCATCACCCCGTACTGCCAGTCTCCCAGCAGCGCGTAGGTGTCGGCCAGACCGCTGTACGCCTGGGCATAGTCGGGGCCCCTCGCGACGGCCTCGTCAAAATACTCCCTGGCCTTGGTCAAACCATCGGCGGTTCTCTTGTTCCAGAAATATCGGCCCTTGAGATATGCCTCGTAGGCGTCCGGATTGACCGCCCTGACGTTTTTCAGTGCGGCCTGTTCCTTCGGTTGGACGTTGACCCGGATTTCCTCAGCAATGGCGCGAGCCACCCGGCTCTGGAGCGCCAACGTGTCACCGACATCACCATCGTAGCTCTGGGCCCATAAATGCTTGTCGACGGCCGCTTCGATCAACTGCGCGGTAATCCGCACGCGCCCGCCGGAGCGCAGGATGCTGCCTTCGATCACGGCGTCGACGTTCAACTCGCGGGCGATCTGCGGCAACGGCTTCCGCGCGCCTTTGTACCCCATCACGGACGTACGTGAGATCACACGCAACGCGCTGATCTGCCCCAGGGTGGCAATCAGTTGGTCGGTCATCCCGTCTGCGAAGTACTCCTGGGACGCATCGCCAGAGAGGTTTTCCAGCGGAAGCACCGCCACGGATCGAATCGTTGGCAATTGCCGGCGCGACTGCAGCAGCCAACCGACCGAGATGACCGACGCCAGAGCCAGGCCGCAACCGGTGATCGTCAACGTCCGCTGCCGGCGCCGACCACTGGCGGCGGTACTCCGTTCGGCGATCTCGGGCGGCTCGCGATCGTCTGCCGTCAGGGGATCGCCGCCGGTCGACGACGCGTCTGCATCAGGAGGAGCAGGCTCGAGGGCGACAGCAGCCACGTCTGCGATGAAGCGGTAACCACGTCGAGGCACCGTCTCAATGAAGCGAGGACTCTCGGCGGAATCACCCAGGGCCTCGCGGATCTTGTTGATGGCTTTGTTGAGCCCGTGCTCGAAGTCCACGAACGTATCCGCGGTCCACAGCCTGCCCCGGAGCTCGTCGCGGGTCACCAACTCGCCTGGTCTGGCCAGCAGCACAGCGAGCACTTGAAACGGTTGCTCCTGCAGCCTGATCCGCACACCGCGCTTCCTCAGCTCGCCACTCCGAAGATCGGCCTCGAAGATCCCGAAGCGAAGACGACCAGGAACGCCACGGCCCTGTTGCATGGTGGTGGACTGTCGGTGACGCGCGAGTCTACCACCGGGTTCACAGTGGACAAACCCGCCGGGGAGAAGTTCTCTCAAGACTCGCGTTGTCAGTTAGTTACTGGGGGAGGTAGATCCCCCCGAACAAGGATGGGCAATCCATTGAGGCCGCTGCCCTCGAAGCGCAAATTCGACAGCATGCACAACGAACACTCCGTAGACACACAGCGTGGGAGTTTTGACGAGATCATCCTTCCGCATCTCGACGCAGCTCACAACCTCGCGCGCTGGCTCGTGCGTGGCAGGGACGATGCGGAAGACCTAGTTCAGGAGGCATTCCTCCGAGCCTTTCGATACTTTGGTACGTTCCGGGGCGAGAATGCGCGCGCCTGGCTGCTCAGCATCGTACGCACCACGGCTTTCAGGTGGCTGCAGAGAAACCGCGCGCAGCACCTCGCGACCGAGTTCAATGAGGCAATACATGGCGATGGATGTGAAGCCCTCAATCCCGAAACCGTGTTGCTCCAACGCGCGGACACGCGCTTGCTCGAGCAGGCCATGAACCACCTGCCCGATCGTATGCGGGAGGTCCTGATGCTTCGCGAACTGGAGGGTTTGTCCTACAGAGAGATCGCGGAGGTCGTCGGCGTTCCGATGGGCACGGTCATGTCTACGCTATTTCGCGCGCGTGAACAGTTTCGGCGCGCAGCCAGCGATCTGGTGAGACGACAGGCGCAACCGAAGGGCTCCTTGGCTCGCAGCGATGTCGAACCGCAGGAGCTGAAACGGGATGCCGTGCCGGTGTGAGCGATTGGGTGGCCGCCGGGGATCGGGATGACCGGCAGGGACGGCGCCGGCTACTGCCGGCGCCGCGATTGGCTGGAGGGTGATGAGTGAGCGTCACGTCTAGTCGCAGTACGCTCCCTCGCACGGTGGCGACGCCGGCGAAGACGTATTCTGGTTGATGCTGCCGATCATGACTGGATGGATTGCGCAGTGGTACTGACCGCCTGCGGCTCCAATTGCCATCGGTTGACTCGAGACGCCAGGAGCGAGGTTCCCAGTGTCCACTGATCGGTCGTTCAAGACGACGCGGTGAGTGGTGGAATCGACGTTGTGCCAGACAATCATCTGACCCGCGGGCAGCGTCGCCGGATTCGGCGAGAATGATTGCGCCCCATCGATCGCAACGACGTTGATCGTCACGACGCCCCCAGGAGTCGAAGGCGTTGGACTGCTTGGGTTCGCGCCGCTTCCGCTCGAATAACCGTTCCCGCTGCAGCCCCAGAGGCCCAGGACCGATACCGTCATCGCAGCAGCTGTCACAAATCCACGCATGTCAATCTCCTTGTCTGTTGTCGTTGTGTTCGCGTCGCGAATCATCCAGCCTTTTACCCTCTCATCGAATTTCGGATCTCGCATGTAGGACTACTTCGGCTGCGGAAATATTCCGCTAGCACCGATGACGGATGGCTGGATTGAACGTGGGTTGATTCGAATCTAGAAGGGAGGAGCGAGTGAGTGAGCGGAATAACTTTCGACCTTCCAGGGTCTTCTTCAGTGAAGGGCGAAGGATCGCCCCTCTGCTTCTCACGGCCGTCTATTGAGTGACGTGATTTAGACCCGACCGGCAATCATCGACGCTGTGCGGTCACGTCGGCCAAGGAAAGGACAAACCCAGGTGCGTACGTGTTTCGCAGCGGCTGCCGCCGTTGCGCTCGGTCTCTGTGTCTGGGGCTGTGGCCCGTCTCCCGGCTCCAGCAGCGCGAATCCCGCAGGCCCTTCGCCGACCTCGGGAGCCATTGTGGTGATTGATGTCGTCGGCGTCGCCGGTCCAGCGTCTTTCAGGCCCAATCCTGCGAAGATTGTGGCCGGGCAGATGATCGTCTGGCGGAACCTCGACAGCGTGACACACCGCATCGGATTCGACGACTGGTCGCTCGACACGGGCAACATCGCCTCGGGGACATCAAGTTCGCCGATGCCGATCGCGAGAGGAGGGCCGTACCACTGCAGGCTCTATCCAGTGTTCACGTCCGGGACCGTCGTCGTTGACAGCCATCCATGACAACAGAACCTGGATGCAGCGTCGCTTTCGCGCAAAAGAACTGTATGCGATCGCGCGGCGCTCAACGATCCGGAGCTGCGTGGGTCACTGAGAGTCGACTGGCGCCGTAAGCGAGTCCCAGAGGAGCGAGTCGAAGCGCCTCGCTGACGTACGGCGGCTCCGCGGCGGGACCTCCGAGCTCAACTCCTCAAATCCGCGCGCAACGTTTCAAGCAGGTACTTCTTGTGGGAGTCCATATCCTGCTCGACCGTACCTTCGCCAGGTCTGGGCGCGTCGAAGTCCAGCGTCACCCACCCGTCGTAATCGCGCTCGCGCAGGATCCGGAAGAATGCCGGGAAGTCCACCCCACCAGCGCCGAGACGCTTATAGAGGTTGACCCTGTTGTGTTCCTCTTCACTCGGCGCCGGACCTTTCCAGCCGTTGCCAGTCTTGTATTTGAGTTCGGCATCCTTGAGGTGAATCGCCGCGATACGGGAGTAGTAGTCGCGAAGACACTTCACCGGATCGATGCCGCCCAATGTGGCATGGCCAGTGTCGAGCACGAGATACACCAGCGTGGGATCCGTCATGTCCATCACCATGTCCAGCTCGGGCTGGCGCTCCACCAGCGTCCAGGCATGCGGATGGAACGCGAACTTGATCCCGGCGTCGGCGGTTCGCTTCCCGACCTCGTTCAAATGCCTCGCGAGAATCTTGCCGTTTGCGGGGCTCAGGTTCTCGGGGCCTGCGCGTCGGCTGAGGTTCACCTTCAGATGCTTGGAGCCGAGATGAGCCACGTAGCGGGCGCGTGCGGCATTGCTCTCAATGGTTTCCTGAATCCGGGCGGGGTCGAGATACTGACCGCCGCTGCCGATCGTGCAAAGCGCGAGACCCGACGCGTCGAGCACCTTCTTGAATGCCTCGGGAGGCTGCTTGAGGTACTGCGGCATGTCGTCCTGGAAGGGCTCGATGCCATGGTAGCCGTACCGCGCGGCCATCTTGATGCCGGTTTCCGGATGCGGAGGCATGGTTCGAAACTGGTGGCCGCTCATGGCGTAGCGCATCTTGTCTCCCGGGAGCGCATACGCTTTAAGAGCGACGCCGGCGCCAAGGCTGGCGCCAAGGAATTCGCGACGAGTCAGCATGGTGACCTCCACGGCACCCCGACGCGGCTGACGCGTTGGGGACCCTGCCATTGCACCCCGCCATTGTGCGTCATGATTGTGCACCATGCGGAGGATTCATGCGACCAATCATCACGTCTGCGCCGAGCCCTGTTGACAGGCCGCGACCCGCGGCCTAGTGTGGCATCGCGCCGATTTCTGCGAAGGAGTGCACCATGCGGAGCCGGAGATTTCTGCACATCGCGGTGATGGCCCTGAGCGTATGGCTGGGGCACACTGCGTACGCGACAGCTCAAATCGCGACCGCAACGCTGCTGGGCGTCGTTCGCGATGAAACGGGCGCGGCGTTGCCGGGCGCCGCCGTCACGGTCAGGAGTGCGGCCACGGGCGTGACGCGCAGCGCGACCAGCGATTCGGAAGGGCGCTACCGAATCTCCGCGCTGGACCCCGGTGAATACGACGTACGCGCCGAGCTCGCCAACTTCAAGACAGCCATCCGGACACGCGTGGTACTGACCGTCGGCGGCACCACGGAGGCCGACATCAAGATGAGTCTCGGGCCGATTGCCGAGCAGGTGACTGTCGTCACCGAGGCCCCGCTCATCGAGCCGGCCAAGGCGGAGTTGAGCCGTGTGGTCAGCATGCAGGAGATTGAAGCGCTTCCGATCAGCGGGCGCAACTTCGTCGACTTCGTCAAGCTGTCGAGCGGCGTGGCAGGCGGACGCGAAAACGTCGGCGGCGGCGCGTTCAAGGAGCCGGATGTCGGCGTCGGGGCCGCGGCCGCCCCTCGACTGTCGTTCGGCGGCCAGCCGGAGCTGAACACGATGATTCAGGTCGACGGCGCCGACAACGTGCAGACATTCACGGGGCTCCCGCGCGCGACACCGTCGCAGGAAGCGGCCAAGGAGTTCCGCGTTCTCAACTCCACGTACCTGGCGGAGTACGGCCGCGCTCTCGGCGGGTTCGTGAACATTGTCACCAAGTCGGGCACCAATCGCAGAGACGGGTCGCTCTACTATTTCGGGATGCACGACGCGCTGAACGCGCGGTCGGTCCTCAACACACCCGACGCCGATGTCCTGCATCAGAATCAGTTCGGGTTGACGCTCGGCGCGCCGATCGTCGCGGATCGGACCTTTTTCTTCGGCAACTACGAAGGACAGCTGCGAGATCAGTCGAACCGCTTCTCACGCGTGGTGCAGGACAACCTGGCTGCGCTCAACGCCGTTCGCGCGCAGTTCGGCCTGAAGCAGGAAACCACGAACCAGCTGCAGAAGAACCGCTACCACTCGTTCATGCTGAAAGTGGACCATCACCCGACTGCGAGCCATACGCTGTCGGTCCGCTACAACTTCCTCGATTCGGACACGGACAATTTCCTCGGCGGCGGCGGCCGCGCATCGCCGACCTCCAGCACCGCCCGCGACAACCTCACGCGCGATCAGGCAGTCGTCGCAAGCGTGGCGTCGATTCTTTCCCCTACGCTGGTGAGCGAAGCCCGCGCGCAGGTCGCGCGTCGCACGTTTGATTTTCCGTCGGTCTTGAAGGAGCCGGCGCTCGAGCTCTCCAACTTCATCATCATGGGCAAGAGCACGTCCGACGTGGACTACTACGGCGAGACCCGCATCCAGTACGCGCACAGCCTGACGTGGACGACGGGCGGGCACCAGGTGAAGAGCGGCGTCGACCTCAACCATCTGCGCGACACGTCGCAGTGGGATCTCTTCTTCCCCGCCCGCATCATCTTCCCGTCGCTGGCCGCGTTCCAGACATTCACGCCGGCCGTGTTCTGGTGGCCCTTTCTGATCACCTCCACGAGCGATCCGGGCGTCAGTCCGACCTGGACCGACGACGTGCCGCAGGCGTGGCGCGACGCGACATTATTCGCGCTGAACCATACCTCGTTCGGGTTCTTCGTCCAGGACCACTGGCAGGCCGCCTCCCGTCTGTCGGTCACCTATGGTCTGCGGTACGACGTCGAGAACTATCCCAGCCAGTTCATCACAGAGAGAGATCTCAACAACGTGCAGCCGCGCGTGGGCGCGGCGTATGCGTACAGTTCCCGCGGTGTCATCCGTGGCGGGTACGGCGTCTTCTCCGATCGCCTGGCGAGCAGCATCGGCCAGTTGTTCAACGCGACGCAGTGGTCCAGCGCCGGCTCGCTGCCGAACGCGCAGCGGCTGTTTCCGACCCTCGCGCCGATTCAGGGCACTTTCCAGCAGCGCACCGTCGGCGGCGCCGCCGCTCCGATCGCCGCGCGCACGTTCCTGACCACGGGACAGGTGCCGACCACGAGCAGTCTCGGGCTCGCCGACACGCTCGACGGCGCCATCCGGACGCCGTACAGCCACCAGGCGAGCCTGCAGATCTCGCAGGAGATTGGCCGCGGGATCGCGCTGTCGGCCGGCTATCTGTTCCTCGGCGCCCGCCAGGTGCCCGGGCACACGGGAAACCTGAACGCGTTTCAGAACGGCGTGCTGGCCACCGGCAAACCGATTCTCGGAGGGCGCACCTATCCCGAGGTCGGAGATCTCTTCGTCCAGACGAATACGGGCACGTCGAATTATCACGGCGCCACGTTCGAGGCCGAGAAGCGCTTCGCGAACGGCGTCGGCTTCCATGGCAGCTACACGCTGGCCCGAGTGCGGAACAACGTCGATTCGCTCGCCAACCTCGCCGATCTTCCCGAGGGTCAGGACATCGCAGGAGAAGCGGCGCTGTCCAGGCAGGACGTCAGGCATCGGTTCACGCTCACGGTGTTGAGCGAGGTGCCGTCCCATGTGGCGGTCGTCCACGGCGTGAAGGTGAGCGGGCTGGTGTCGATGGAGAGCGGGCGGCGCTTCAACATCTTCGCCGGACGCGATTTCAACCTCGACGGCAACCCCAACTCGGATCGTCCGGGACTGATCGAACGCAATGCCTACCTGGGGCCCGCGTATGCGAGCGTGGACCTGAGGGTGAGTCGTGAGCTTTCGGTGAACGGCCGCGCGCGGCTCGACCTCATGCTCGACGTGTTCAACCTGCTCGACCGGGTGAACGTCAAGGACATCAACACCGTGTGGGGCAGCATCGATTACCCGGGAACGCCGCCACCGGCGACGCTTGGATTCGGCACGCCGCGCGATGTTTTCAATCCGCGGCAGCTGCAGTTCGGGGTGAAGCTGAAGTTCTGAGCCTCGAAAGGGTCGATTCACTTATCACGGGCAGCCGACCCCGGTTTTCAGGGGCCGGCTTGGGGATTCGAATCCCCCTCTCACCCCAAGTCACGAGGCCGGGTGTTTTGCGGGCCTTTTTCGCTATTAGCCCCTTGATGCCATCGGACGGCTAACTGCGGAAAAAATAATGACCGAGTCACTGCCCTTCTTGCTGAAGCCTGGTGCCCCCTTCTGACGTCGCTGCAGAATGGCTTGAAACTCAGCAGCCGTGCGTGTTAGGGCGGGTGGCCGCACAGCGAGAGCTTCTCGCTTACTCCTCCGGCACATCCTTGTCGCCGCCGGCGCCCTCTTACCTGATTCCATCCAGGACATCGCATCCATTTTTCCGACGACGTCCACGAAACCGGATCAAGCCTCCACTATCGAGTTGCAATCGAGCGTTCGAGGCTCAAAATCGCTTGCCCCTCTTGGCGCTCGCACATAGTGTACGCCTTCCCGCAGCATTCGGTTTCAAACCGAAGGGAGAGAATGGACATGAAAACTCTTCACGTCGCCCTCGCCGTAATCATGACCGTATCGATCTCCGCTCTCGTCCGCGCGGACCGCGAGGACCGTGCGGACCGCATCCACGCCGCACTAATCGGCTACCAGGAGGTTCCCTCCGTGTCCACACCCGCGAGGGGGGAGTTCACGGCCACGATCGCCCGTGACGACCTCTCGTTCGATTACGAGTTGTCGTTCAGCGGTCTGGTCGGGACGGTGCAGCAGTCCCATATCCATTTTGCGCAACGGGGCGTCAACGGAAGCATCGTTGTGTGGCTGTGCCAGACGGCGACGACTCCGGCGCCTGCCGCGGTTGCGGCGCTCACCCCGGTTTGCCCGCAATCCGGGACGGTCAAAGGGACTATTACTGCGGCCAACGTCGTTACGGCGGGCACCGCCAGCCAACAGATTCTGGCCGGTGAGCTCGCCGAGGTCCTCGCCGCGATCCGCGCTGGCGTCGCCTACGCCAACGTGCACGCGACGCCGTTGAATCCTGGCGGCGAGATCCGCGGGCAGCTCCGAGCGGAAGAGCGAGGCCGGGACCGATAACGGTCCTCCGCCGCGACTCGCGCGAACCATTCACACAGCACGAGGGCCGAATTGAGATCGGCCCTCGTGCCAGGTTCGTCGGCGAACCCTTCCCTTCGGTATTCCCGCATCCAAAATGACCTGTTCCCCCAACGCTGCAACGCGGTGCTAAGCGTGTGCTAAGCGTCGTATCGCTGCTCGAAGGACACTCGCAAGCGATCGACTGTGCCGACGACGCCGTAGACGGCCTCGTGGACCACGTAGTGGCCGGACGATCGTTTTCAGTGCCTCTCTCCGTCACGACTTCGCCCGCTGTCGTCGCTGTCCCGGTATCTCCTGTCGCGCCCCTGCGACAGCTCGAACATGCCGCGGCCGTGCGTTGCGGCGACGAGGCGACCGTTCTGGTCGATCGCCAGGCCGAAGACGGACACATTCGGCATGCCTCTCGTCAGTTGCCTCCAATGCGCGCCCCCATCGAACGTCTCGAAGACGCCGATGTCGGTTCCGACGTAAATCGCGCGGCTCCTGGGATCGATCGCGATGGCGTTGGCCGGCACATCCGGGAGATCACCCGAGATGTCGGTCCACGTCGCGGCGCTCAGGCCGTCGGTCGACTTGAACACGTGGCCGGGGGTCGTCGGCGTCGCGCCGTTGAAGCCCGAGATCGCCGCATAAACCGTGTTGCCCGTCGGGTCGCTCGCGGCCGGCAGCACCTGCGTCACCGCGCGGTTCGGCAGCGGCGGCTTGTCGATGACCGTCCACGCCGCCACGCCTGCGCCGGTGACGCTCGACGACACGCTGACGCGGCCGTCAGAGGCGCCCGCGTACAGGACTTCCTTCCCATTGACCAGGGTCGGCAGCACGCCGATCCAGCTCACATACGCATTCGGGTTCACCGTACTGGTGCCCGGCGGGACCGGTGCGATCGGTTTCGTGAGCACGGGGCTCGCCGCGGTCCACGACGGCGTTTTGGCGAGCGTCGGCTTCGGATCGGGCGATCGATAGACGCGGTTCGAGCCGAAGTAGATGACGTTCGGCGTGAACGCCGGATGCTGGGTCAGCGGCGCATAGAACGACACCGGATCCGTCGGGTCCATGCCGTTGTAGTACTCCGGGCCGTACCCGAAATACGCGCCGACGAACGGCCAGCTCCCGGGGCCGCCCGTGCCGCCGATGTCCGACCTCGCAGGTCCCATGAAATTGAACGCTTGATTGAAATAGGTATGGAACATGCGCGACGGCGTCGACTGATCGATGACGGACATGCCGCCGTCCCCGAAATCCGCATGGAACCACTTGGGCGGCGCCTGAAGGCTCTCGTTGCGCAGGTTCGTGCCGTTGTCCTGCGTGCCGCCGAGCACGATCCCTTTGTCGGTCGGATGCAGGGCCACGCCCTGGAACTGAGTAATAGCGATGTTCGTGTTCATCGTCGTCCATGAGACGCCACGGTTGGGCGAGCGCGAGATGCCGCCGTCGTTGCCGTCGTAGACCGAGCCGTCGGCTCCGAACGCGTAAGCATGGTCGTCTGTGTGGAGGCTCGACGACGCACCGTCGCCCTGTGAGATCGACGCCCACGTCTTGCCGGCGTCGTCGCTGCGCCAGTTGTAGTGCGTCGGGCAGCCGGTCGCGAACACGTTGCACGGCGCTTCCGACAGGTTGGGCGCGGCGTTCGGCGAGAAGTTATGCGGGTTGCCGCCGACGTAGATCCGCCTGCCGGTCGGGTCGGCCGGGTCGATGGCAATCGTCATGTCGTAGAAGCACTGGCCGTCGCAGTAGGTGGGGTAGCTGCCCACCGAATACTGCGCCGTGACGGGCGGCGCGCCCGCGAGCCCCGCCGTGGAGCTCGACATCAGCAGGTGATCGGGGTCGATCACCTGAAAAATCGTCCGCGACAACGTCGCACCGGGCGCACCAGTCGGGGTGAGCAGGAACCGGCGGCCAGTCCACGTGCCGTCGGTCTTGAACGGCGGCCCTGAAACGCGCGTCGCCTGGCCTAGATTGGCGAGGACAACGCCGGGACCGGGATCGACGTCGACGAGGACGTTGACGAACGTCGCGGTCCCGTTGAACCCGTCGTCGACATGGGCCCAGCTGGAGCCGCCGTTCGCCGTCGTATAGAGACCAAACAGACGGGTGCCGGAGTTGTTCTCGATCGCCGCATAGAGCACGCCGGGTGCAGACGATCCGCCGATGCTGACGTTGATGCGCCGCATCGGCGAGACGCTCGAACCGATCGGGAACCCCGTGGCCATCTTCGTGTAGATGGGCGCCACGTCCTTGGAGTTCACCGACTTGAATACGCCGGTGCTCCGCACCGCCGCGTACACGATGTTGGGATTCGTCGGATCGATGGCGGCGTCCTGCACCGAGAAGAGACCGGCCTGTCCGAACGGCACGTTCTGCAGTGCCCAGGTCTGGCCGCTGTCGGTCGACCGCCACAGCCCCACGTTGGGACCGCTCGGCGTCTCGCACGTCGGGTAGGTGCCGCCGGAGAAGACGCCGATCGTGGTCGCCGCCCACAGCGTCGTCGAGGTCGTCGACCCGGCGGTGCTTCGATCGATGAGAATCCTCGAGACCGCCTTTCCGACGAATGGGCCGGCGTTGCCGAATGGGTTGCCCGTGTTGCCGAGCAGCGTCCAATGTTCGCCGCCGTCGTCGGACCGCAGGATGCCTTGCCCGTAGTAGGAGTCGCACGCCCGGTTCGGCTCGCCCGTGCCGACGTAGATGATGTCGTGGTCCGCGGGATCGATCGCGATCGCGCCAACGGCAAGCGACGCCTCGTGGTCGGTCAGCGGCTGCCATCGGGGTCTGCGGCTCCGCGCGTTCCTCGTCTTCCACAGGCCACCCTGCGCCCCGGAGGCGTACACGATGTCGGGGTCGGTCGGGTCGGTCGCGATGGCGCTCACGCGCCCGCTGACCGGCGACAGCTGACCGGCCGTTCGGTCGGTCTGGCCATCTGGAATTGTGTCAGGGCCGAGAGCTTTCCACTTCGGGCCGTCGTTCTCATCACGGTCGTCCCTGTTCTTCTCGTCCCCGTGACGATGCGCCTTCTCAAGGGCGCCGACCGGCAGCGTGCGCACCGGATATTTGCGCTGGCTGTAGAACCACGCATCGAATGCGTCGCGTTCACTCCCCTCGGCGGCATCACCGGCATCGGCTGCATCGTTGTCTCCACGCGCGGACGCTTCCGCCGCAAGCGCGGCGCCGCGGCCGGCCGCCTCGCGTCGCTCCAGCATTCGCTCGCGGATCGTCAGTGGACGTGTGCGCGCCGGTTCGCGGACCAGGCGGGAATCGGCAGGACGTGCGAACGAAATCGGGCGCGCATGCGTCAGCAGCGCCGCGATCATGACGACGAGAGCGCAACCGAGAGTCAAGTACACGATCACGGCTTTCTTCGAAGTCATCAGGGTCCTCCACCGCGTAGTGTGTCTTGAAGAATTTTAGAAGGCCCGCAGGGCGAAGCGGGCAGCGCGAGGCCGGACTTTATTCCTCGCAGAACGCCGAGTCAACGGGAATCAATCGCCGATCGTGGACGAATCGCGCGCTCGAAGAAGTCATCGACCGGGAACGGACGCTGCAGCGCCGTACCGATCCAAAAAATGCTTCACGTCAGGTTGATTTCGATCCAGTTCGATGGATTGCTCCCACAGCGCGACTGCCCTCGCGCGGTCGTGGCGAACCTCGAAGACCAGCGCCGCGAGCGTTTTACACGCCAGGGCGGTCGGCGCCAGGGCGACCGACCGCTCGTAGGCGTCGATGGCGCGGCCAAAGTCTGAGGCGCGACCGTAAGTGGCGCCAAGCAGACTCCACAGCGCGGCGGAGCGCGGGTTGGCGTCGACCGCCGAGCGAAGATACGTCAACGCCGACTGCGGGTCGCCGCGCCCGAGCGCCACCTCCGCCCGCGCCGCGGCGATCTGGTCCGCCGGGGCCAGCTCCGAGGCTCGGCGCAGCGCGGCGTCGGCTTCGGCTCGGTGGCCGAGGCGAGAGGCGGCATCGGCGCGGAGCACCAGGATATCGAGCAGCAGCGGCTCGGCGTCGGTCAGCGACTCGGCGGTGTTCAGCGCCGCGAGCGATCCGGCGGGATCGGATTGCGCGTTCAGCAGCCGTGCGCGCTGGACGTACAGCATCGGCAGCCGCGCGTCGAGTGCAGCGGCGGCCGACAATTCAGTATCCGCGAGCGCCCACTGCTGGGTACTGATCGCCAGGTTGGCGCGCAGCAGTCGCACGTATGCGCTGCGCGGATCGAGCGCGACGGCCTCATCGAGCAGCGGACGCGCGAGGTCGAAGTCGCGCCGCTCGATGTGGACGCGCGCAGCAAACGCCCGCCCGTTGACGTTACTCGGATCCACCTGAACGGCGCGCGTGAATGCGCGGAGCGCGTCCCGTTGTTCGCCGTCCACGTACAGCGCGACGCCTTCGTTCAGGTACGACGTGGCGAAGCGGCCGTCGGCCGCGGGCGCCGGGGCGCGCGAGCCGGACAGATAGCCCAGCGCACGCAGCTCCGCCAGTTTTTCGGGCGCGTCGGCGGCGGAGCCCTGCGGCGGTGGCACCGGCACCCACTCGTATCGCGCGACCTTTGCCGGCTCACGCGTCATGCGTCCGTCGGTGAACGGCTCCTGAATCGTGTGACCCGACAGATTCCGCGCGAGCGGCAATTCGAGCGCGTGCACGACCGTCGGCGCGATATCGAGGATCGTCGCGTTGTGCAGCGTCGATCCCGCACGCACCGACGCGCCGTGCATCAGGATTACGCCGTACGGAAGATGCCACAGCGCGGCCTGGCCGACGTCGGCGCGGCCGGGTGTCTCTGGACGGCGGTCGCCGCTCTTGAAACCATGATCGGAGCAGATGATCGTCAAGGTGTCCGCGCCCGCCATGGTCATCAGCTCTCCGATGACTTCATCCTGATACTGATAGCAGCGGTCGACGGTCGGCGCGAACGCGGCGTAGTCTTCGGCCGCCACGTGTGGACGGCGCGGCGGGGCGTCCTCCATGAACAGATGGCCGCATGCGTCAATCGCCTCGAAGTAGACGCCAAACAGCGCCGGCCGATACGTCTGCTGCAGCCAGCGTGCGATCCTCCGGTAGTACTCGGTCGTCGCGTGCATGCGGGCGAGCTGGATCAGGCGGCGCTCGCCATCAGCGGTCAGCGGCGCGTCCGGCCGCGAGAGGAATCGCGCGCGCACCGCGGGGACATCCGGGACCGGATCGCCAAACCGCTGTCGCAACGTCGAGGCGAGATCCGGAGGAAACGACGCGCCTTCCGTCACCTGGTCGGTGGTCACCTGGTGGAAGGCGATCCGATCCGACACCTCGAATCCGCGCACGGGCTCGACCGGGAACGAAGCGTACCAGCCGATGAACCCCGAACGACGGCCGAACTGGTTGGCGATGTTCCATAGCGCGGGCACGCGCCGCCGCGAGCTGGTAATCGGCACGGCATGTCCGTCCGCGGCAGCCTCCACGAAATCGAGGACGCCGTGGTCCTGGGGCTTGCGGCCGGTGGCGATCGTCGTCCAGATGACCGGCGACAGGAGCGGCTCACGCGAGCGGAGCCGGCCGAACGCGCCTTCTCGCTGCAGTCGAGCGAAGGTCGGCAGCTTGTTGTCTCGGATCAGCCGATCGAGGATGGCGGGGTCGGCGCCATCGACGCCGATGAGCAGCACACGCGGATGGCGAGGACCTGCGCGCCAGATCCATACCGCCGCCGCGATCGCGAGAACAGGGACGCCGAAGAGGGCCAGCGCACGGCTGATTCGCACAGCGTCCTCAGCCTATCAGCTTCGGTCGCGGCGAAGCGACCGGCTATACTCACCCGCGATGACGGATCCTGTTCCTCGTCTCGCGATCTCTGTCGCCGTCACCACGGGACACGCGATCGAGCCGTCGAGCGGCAGGACGATGTCCCGGCCATGAGAGCGCCGATGAAGATCCGCCATCTCATGCTGTTGATCCTGTGCATGATGTACTTCATCGCCTACGTCGACCGGGTCAACATCTCAGTGGCCGGCCCCGCGATGAGGAAGGAGTTGGGGCTCACGGCCACTCAACTTGGCCTGATCTTCTCGGCATTCGCGTATCCCTACGCTGGCATGCAAATCGTCGGCGGGTGGCTCTCGGACAGGCTGGGACCTCGAGTCGTGCTCGCCGTCCTCAGCGTGATGTGGGCTGGGGCGACGATCATGACGGGACTCTCGTGGAGCATCGGGTCATTGGTCGCGTTTCGCGTGCTGGTCGGTCTCGGCGAAGGCGGCGCGTTTCCGACCGCGACGCGGGCGTTCACGTTCTGGATGCCTGCGCGCGAGCGGGGGTTCGCTCAAGGCGTCACGCACAGCTTCGCGCGTCTCGGCGGCGCGGTCACGCCCGCGATTGTCCTGGCAATCGTGGCCGCGTACGGCTGGCGCGAATCGTTCATCGTGCTGGGCTCGCTCAGCCTGCTCTGGACGGTCGCCTGGGTCGTGCTGTTCAGGAACACGCCGGTCGAGCACCCGTGGATGACGACCGCCGAGCTCGACGAGATCGGCGTCGATGCGCAGCGGTTGAAGGACGTGTCTCGCGGCAAGACGCCGTGGCGCGAGATCATGTCGCGAATGTGGCTCGTGACCCTCGTCGACTTCTGCTACGGATGGTCGCTCTGGGTATTCCTGACGTGGCTTCCGTCCTATTTGTCGGAAGCGCGTGGATTCACGCCGGACCGGATTGCGCTCATGACGACTCTGCCCCTCCTGGCTGGCGTCGTCGGCGACACCCTGGGCGGAGTGGTTTCGGATGCCATCTTCAGACGAACGGGAAATCTGGGTCTCGCGCGGCGCACGCTGCTGCTGGCCGGCCAGGCCGGCGCGCTCGTCTTCATCGTGCCCGCCATGTTGACCGAGACGCCGCTATGGGCCGTGTGTGACCTGGCGCTCGCGTTCTTCTTTCTCGAGCTGACCAATGCGGTGCTCTGGACGCTGCCGCTCGATATCGCCGGCAAGTACGCGGGAACGGCTGGCGGTATCATGAACACGGGGTTCGGCATCGCGGGAATGATTTCGCCCGTCGTGTTCGGATGGATGATCCAGCGCACCGGACGGTACGAGCTGCCGTTCTTTCTCTCGGCCGGGCTTCTGCTCGTCGGCGCGATGTGCTCATTCGGCATCGACCCGACGAGGAAGGTTCTGGAGCCCGCAGAAATACGGTCAGTCGCTTGAATCGCATCACTGTCGTCCCGACCGGCGGCGCGCTCGGCGCCGAAATCGGCGGCGTCGATCTGTGCGCCGTCGACGAGCGGGCCTTCACCGCGATCCACCAGGCCTGGCTCGACCACCAGGTCGTGCTGTTCCGTGGCCAACATCTGGGCGACGAGGATCTCATCGCCTTCAGCCGCCGCTTCGGCGATCTCGACGTGGCGCCGATCCAGGAGACCGGGCGCCGTTTCGTCGAAGGCCATCCCGAGATCTATGTCGTCTCGAACGTGGTCGAGAACGGCGTGCCCATCGGGAGTCTTGGCGCCGGCGAGGCCGCCTGGCATACCGACATGTCATATCTCGTCGATCCGCCCAAGGCGAGCGTGCTGTACGCGGTCGAGGTGCCGGCCACGGGCGGCGACACCGGGTTCTGCACGATGTACGGCGCGTGGGAGGCGCTGCCGGAGGCGCTGCAGCAGCGCATCATCGGGCTACGGGTCAAGCACGACGGGACCTACAACAGCGGCGGCTACCTGCGCGCAGGCGTGACGCCCACCGACGATCCGCGCGCGGCCGAGGGGACGCTGCATCCCCTGGTCTGCACGCATCCCGAGACGGGGCGCCGCTGCCTGTATCTCGGCCGCCGGCGCAACGCGTATATCGAAGGCCTGGGTCTTGCCGAGTCGGACGCGCTTCTGGACACGATCTGGGCGCATGCGACTGCCGACGCGCTCACTTGGTACAACCGGTGGCGCGCCGGCGATGTCGTCCTGTGGGATAACCGGTGCACCATGCATCGGCGGGAAGCGTTCGACCCGGCCTTGCGGCGCGTGATGCATCGAACTCAGATCAAGAGCGAGACTCGACCCGCGACGTAAGTCAGCGCGATCGCGAGCGCTTTCCACGATTAGCTGGACGCAAAGACGCCGAGAGGCGCAAAGCTGCCCTTCAGCACTGTTGCGGTGTCGTCGTAGCCGAGCCACTCCTTGATCATCGTCGCGTAGACGCGCCGGAAATCCGTCGTCATCTTCATGTTGCCGTCATCGAGATCGGTGAGGCTCGGGTGCTTCCCATAGAAGCCGCCCCGAACGCCCTTGCCGACGATGAACATTGGCGTCGCGGTGCCGTGGTCGGTACCGAGGCTGCCGTTCTCTTCGACGCGGCGTCCGAACTCGGTGAAGATCATGACCGCCACCTCGTCGGCCCGGCCAATCCGTTTGAGATCTTCCATGAACCCACGGACCGCGTCGGCTGTGTACATGAGCAGCCGGCTGTGGAGATCCGCCTGCTGCACGTGCGTGTCGAACGAATTGCCCGCGTACGTGACGTAGTACAGCCGGGTCGGCATGCCCGCCGCGATGAGGGATGTCACACGCTGGAGGTTGCCACCGAGGCCGCCGCCGACGCCGTAGTCCACAGGTGTCTGGTACCGGGCGGATGCCTGGCGCACGAAGTCCGAGCTCTCGGTCGCGTTTCGAGCCGTGGAGGCGAGGAATTCAAGCGTCACGTTGGTCGTCGTTCGCGCCTGGCTCAGTTCCGCGAGCACGCGCTTCTCATCGTCGGCGCCTTCGCGTCTGAAGCGCGCCGGATCGTCGAACACGAGCGGCGAATGCTGCGCGCTCCGGACGGCGAGCGATTGTGAGTTGCCGATGTCCACGATCATGTTGCGCGTCTCGGTGTCGTAGGTCCGATCGGCCAGCCGGCCGAGCCATCCGAGCGACTCGCCGCCATTGGGGACACCCGTGTGCCAGAAACCCATCGACGAGAAGTGCGACAGGCTAGGATGATCGTACCCGCAGCCGTGCACGATGCCGAGCATGCCGTCCTTGTACAGCCGCTCGAACCCGACCATCGAGGGATGAAAGCCGAACCCCTCGGCGGCTTTGAGCACGTTGCGATCCTTGATCCCGAGATTTGGCCGGGCGCGGTAATAGGCCGCGTCGGCGTACGGAACGACGGTGTTCAACCCGTCGTTGCCACCGGCCAGCTCGATGACGACCAGGATGCGCTCGGAGTGCTTCTCGACGCTCGTGCCCTCGAGCGCCTGCGCCGCCAGCGCGGCCGATGTGCGGCTCAAGACGAGCGGGAGTGCGGCGCCGACGCCGATGCCGTACATCCCCCTGACCAGGAAATCGCGTCGAGAGCACGAACAACCGAACGGTCTGCTCCGTGGCATGTGAAGCCTCTTACTAATCCCTAATCCCCAGCCTACCCCAGCTGATATTCCGGCGTGCTCAAGACGAGATAGAGCAATTCGCGGAGCGATTCTTCGAGCTTCTCACCCGGTTGAATCGCGGTCGTCCCGAGCTTGCCGCGGAGAAAACCGACGAGCACGGCGCGATCTTTGTCCGCGAGCGCGACGGACAGGAATCGGTGGACGAAATGATCGACGACTTTGTCGACGGTGTCCGCGCCAGCGGCTCCGGTCATCGCCGTCAGATCGATCGCCGCCGGATGCCGAGGAATGGTCTTCGTCCGTTCCCAGGCGAGCAGGTTGCCTTTGTACCCGCCGTACCGCGTGTTGTAGTCCTCGTCGCGGTCGACCATCATGTTCGATTCTGCCATCAGGTTGGACGCCGCGTCGCCTTCCTTTGTCGCCTCCGTGATGTCCATGCCTCGCGCCAGGCGCTCGCCGACGCCCTGGTCCGTTGCCGACATCGATCGATCGGGCGGGCGGAAGCCCTTGACGTTCGGGAAGAGCACATCGCGAAACAGGTTGCCGCGCTGAAGAAGCGTGGACGGCGTGATCCAGGTTCGTCCGCCGGCCCAGCCGGCGACATTCGGCGGATCGAAGAGCGATTGGCCCAGCCCGGCGGTCATGCGGCCGAAGTCGGGAATCGTCGGCACCTCCCGCAACCCCAGCTTCTTGTACGTCGAGACCACCAGATGGACGGGACTCTTGATTTGCGTCGCGTGCGCAGGTGCGCTGTAAAAATCCCTGGAGAGAAAGATCTGCCTCAAGAGCGGTTTTACCTGGTAGCCGCTCTCGCGGAACGCGCGACCGAGGCTCGTCCGAACGGACGGAGAGACCTCCTCGCGCACGAAGTATCTGTAAAGCTTCGCGGACACGAATTCGGCAGTGACCGGCTGCTCGAGGATGATGTCGATGATGTCTTCGCCGTTGAAGGGCCCCGCCCGCCCAAGGAAGGTCTTCTCATTGGAGTCGTGCTGGGCGGCGTCGAACTTGAAGTCCAGCACGTTGTTCGTCCAGCCGGTGAAGGCGCGCGCGGCCTCCCGCACGTCCCGCTCGGTGTAATTGCCCACACCCATCGAAAACAGCTCGAGCAGTTCGCGACCGAAGTTCTCGTTGGGATGCTTCTTGATGTTCTCGCCGTTGTCGAGGTAGACGAGCATTCCGGGATCTTTCAGGATCCCGACCAGCAGTCCGCGCAGGCTGCCCGCGGCCTGCGCGCGGAACATCGAGTTCTGCCGGAGCATCATCCGGTAGTCGCGAACCTTGTTCTCTCCGGTCGCGAAGTGGCCGTGCCAGAAGAGCGTCAGCTTCTCCTCGAGCGGCCGGCTGGTGGTGAGCATCCGGTTCGCCCACCAGAGACCCAGACGCCGCGTTTCAATGGCGTTGGCGGCCAGGCTGTAGAAAAACTTGTCGACGACGGGCTGAAGCCGGCGCTGCGATCCCTCCGGTCGCACCTTCTCGCCGAGCCCCTCGCCGTGCTCGCGGGCAATACGCACGGCCTCGGCGCGGCTGGGTGGGAAGGGATCCATGCCGGGATCCCAGATGCCGGACTCGTCGAAGGGCCTCAGATCGCTCTTGATCGACTCGAAATCGACGAGGGAGTCGACCGCCTGCCGCGGCGTCATCGCAGTGAGACGGCCGATCTCCTCAGGTGTACCGCCAAATCCCGCGCGTTCGAGGAGATGGGCGGCCCTGTCGTAGCTCCAGTCAGTGGCGGCGATCGGCGAGAGGTCGTTGGCCCACTCGACGGGCGACGCGCCCGCGGGTCCCGTAGATGAAACCGCTTGTGTCGCGACCACGGCCGCCAGCGCGGCCGCGGCCAGCACCATGCGGCAGGAACGCCAAGGGATCGGCCGTCGAAGGCGGGTCGTCGACATGGCGCTCCTCCGGAAACCCAGGAATCGCTGGATTATACGCCCGAGCGATCGCCTTGTGGCCACGATCAACTTTGCGCCGCGCGTAAAGGTGCCCGTCCTGATGCCCAACGGGCGCTTCGATTTCTTCTTTCCCGAGGAAGGCTCGCAGATTCCGATGTTCCGCCTCCTGGGTACGCCCGATGCACAGAAGCGCCGCGTGGTGTACGACACGGGGCACAACATCGCACGGCCCGATCTGATCCGCGAATCGCTCGACTGGCTGGATACCCACCTCGGTCCTGTTCGCCAGCCTTGATATAATGACTCGCGCCTTACGACCTTCGCGATCTCGGGCCGCAATAACACGATCACCTTCTGTCGGAGATGGGCGACAAACGGCAGCGAGAACGGAAGACCGCGCGTCGGGAGCGCGCCAAGCGCGCCCAGCGACAGCGGCGATTGACGGCCGATCAATGTGCGAACCTGCTCTGGGATGCAGACGCGGCCTGGAACCAGCGCGACTTCGAACACGCACGGCGGCTGCTCGAGAAGATCCTCCACATTCGTCCGAACCATCGCACGGCACACGAGCGCCTGGCGGAGTTGCACTTTGCCGCAGGCCGCTCTGAAGCGGGTCTGACCCACTACGCCCGGTTGTCACAGCCGCCCGAATGGCCGGTGTTGACGTATCAGGCGGCGGTCGCGAACGCGCGCCTGGCTCGCTTCGATCGGACCCGGCCACTCCTCGACGCGTTTCTCAAGGTCACGAGACGGCAACCCGAATTCGAGCCGCTTCGCGCCAGCGCTCGCGCGATTCGGCAGCAATGGGCCAAGCTGGCGCGGCAGGATTCGGCTCGCGCGGCACGAGGTACGCCTGGCGTGTCACTTCCGCACGCGTCTGGCCCGCAGCTGGAGCTCCCGTCGATGCGGGTGGCGGGTGAACGGCCGGCGTCGTTCGCGCTCCTCGGGGCAAACGCCAAAGAGCATGCGCGAGCGGCTGGCAACGCGGGAACCGGGGCGGACGATCCGGCCCTGCCGAGCCTGCCCGCGTTTCCCGATGCGGTTCTTCCGGAGCTGCCGGTCGTCGTCGAGATCGACCGCGCCGGATTCCCGGAGGCCATCACCGCGACTGATCTGGCACCGGTGAGCGAGGTCCTGCTGCGCCACCGCTACGCCGAGCTCCGGTTGCAGAAAGGGTTCGACGAGCTGCTTGCGCCGAGGGCCGCCACAGACCTCGTGCACTTCCGGCATCAACTGGAAACTGTTCGACGCATCCTGCGCGATTTTCGCGGGCGCGTGCTCCTCGCCGACGAAGTCGGCCTCGGGAAGACCATCGAGGCGTGTCTGGCGCTCAAGGAATACTGGATGCGCGGGCTCGTACGAAAAGCGCTCGTGTTGACGCCGCCTTCGCTGGTGGGACAATGGGTCGACGAGCTGACGTGCCGTTTCGGTCTGGCCGCGACCACGCCAGACTCGGCGGAATGTCGGCGCGATCCCGACGGCTTTTGGAGCCGACAGCCGCTGGTTGTCGCGTCGCTGGCGCTCGCGCGTCAACCCGCACACCGCGACCGCCTCAAGCTGCTCGACTACGACCTTGTGATCGTGGACGAGGCGCACACGCTCAAGAACCGCAGCACGGCCGGTTGGCAGCTCGTCAACGATCTCAAGAAGCGTTTCCTGCTGCTCCTCAGCGCGACGCCGGTCGGCAACGATCTCACCGAGTTGTACAACCTCATTCTGCTCCTGAAGCCAGGCTTGCTCAGCTCCGAGGCCCAGTTCCGTCGCGACTTCGGGCACATCGAGGCGCTCGCCGAATCCAGCCGTCGTGAAAAGCTGCGTGGGCTCCTGCGCGAGGTGATGGTGCGCAACACGCGCGCGCACCTCGACGTGAGACTGCCGCGCCGGCTGGCAGCGACCTGCGTCGTGCAGCCGGGGCCGGACGAGGCGGAAGCCCTGGCCTGTCTCACCCGGGTCATTCGCGACCGCTACGAGCATGCGAGCGCCGCCGATCGATGGCGGCTCATGACGCTGCAGATGCAGGCCGGGAGCAGTCCGGCCGCCCTTCGATACGGTCTGCGCAACGACGCGAACGGCAACCACGCAGGCGGCGTGGACGGCTTTGCCACGGTACTCGATGCACTCGATCGCGTGACCGTCCCGGCCAAGACTGCGGCCTTGATCGATCTCATCGAGCGATCGGCGGACAAGAAGATCGTGTTCACTCGGTTTCGCGCGTCACTGGACGAGGTGGCGCGCGCGCTCGCGGCGCGCGGCATCCGTGCGGCAACCTTTCACGGCGGCTTGACCACAACCGAGAAAGCCGCGGCCATCGAGCAGTTCGAGGCGGACGCCGAGATCCTGTTGTCGAGCGAGATTGGAGGCGAAGGGCGCAACCTGCAATTCTGCCGCACGGTCATCAACTACGATCTGCCCTGGAACCCGACGGTCATCGAACAGCGAGTGGGCCGCGTGCATCGCATCGGACAAACGCGCGAAGTGTTCGTCTTCAACTTCTGCCTGGCCGGCAGCGTCGAGGAGCGCATCCTCGCCATTCTCCACGACAAAATCAACCTGTTCGAGCTGGTCGCGGGCGAGATGGAGATGGTGCTCGGCCACCTCGATGCAGACAAAGATTTCGCCGGTTTCGTGATGGATGCGTGGGCGCTCAGTCGGGGTCCAGACGACGAAGCGCGCGCGTTCGCAACCTTGTCGGAGGCGATCACACGCGCAAAGGCGCGGTACGATCGCACAGCCGAAATCGACCAGGCGCTGTTCCGTGAGGACTACGAGACATGACGGACACTGCCTCACCGATTCGGGAGTTCACCAGGGATTTGCTGGTGCGTGCCGGAGCTCTTGTCGCCCCTAGCGGCTCGGGATTGGATGTCATCGCAGATTCGGCGCTCTCGGCGCGTCTCGGACTCACCGAGTTCCAGCCGCTGGCCTTCGATCGCGACGAGGGCACGGCGCGGGACGCGTTGCTCGTCGACTACGACTCGCCCGTCTTCGACAGGATGGGGGGCCTGGTTGATGCCTTGGGCCGCGTGACGTTCGTCAGGGGCCCTGCCGTCCCCTTGAAGTCGATCGAGCCGCTCGCGGAGCTGACGCGTGCACTGACGCTCCAGAACGGCGTCCTCCGCGGCGCCCACATGACGTCCGCCGACGTCATCTACTTCCGGTTCACGTTCGAATACGGCCTGCTTGCAGACGAGCGTGCCGGTGGCCTGACCGACGTGTGGGTGAACCCTGCGACGCGGTCTGTGCCGAGGATGGTCTCATGGAATGATCCGGACGATCTAGACGAGGCCGCGCCTCAGCTCACGTCAGAGGGCGCGCTCGGCCTGCCCTGGGCGCTGGCAGGAGCAGCCGTGACAGCCGCCCTCGCTCCACCTGTAAGGGCGTTTGTGGACGGCCTGAGGCGCCGGCGCGATCGGGACGTCCGGCGCCTGTCTGAGTATTACCTCGAGATCGATCACGCTATCCGGCGAAAACTGGAGGGAGCCCGCCCAAACGCTGACGTGTGGCGCCGCGAGATCGACCGTCTCGAAGCGACCGCGCGCAGTTATCGCGCCCGGCTCGTCGATGTTGGAGACCGCTACGGTGTGCGCGTCCATCTGAGGCCCGTCGCCGTGCTCGCCTGCGGCCTGCCAACCTGGCGCGTCAAGGCACGCCTGATGAGGCGAAATACAACGACCGAGGTGGCTTTCTCGTGGAATCCCGTCGACGGTCGTATCGAATCTCGTTGCTGCGACGGCTGCAACGCGCCAGTTTCGGCCGCGTGGCTCTGCGACGACCAGGTGCACATCCTCTGTGAATCGTGTCTCAGCCCATGCGCGCAATGCGGGAAGGTCTTCTGTCGTGCCTGCCACCAGCGGTGCCCGAGGCGACATGAGCCCTGACAGCCAGCTTCACGATCGGCGGCATCAGGAAGGCGTCCGATCGATCGAATCGTGTTGCAGTTTCGTGTTTGAAGTTTCTTGAGGCGCCCTAATTGTCGCGCGCGTTATTGCAAGCGCGCGAGGCCGGCCTGTGCGCACTCGTCGACGACGGTCAGGTAGCGCTGCACGCCTTCTTTGCCGACCACGTAGGGATGCGGATCGCCGGGTTTCCGCCGCTCGAGCGCCGGAAGCTTGGTCTTGGAGCCGTCGAAGATCGTGTGATTCGAAATGATCACGTCGGCGCCGGCCCTGGCGGTGATGTCCTTGAAGCGGCGCGCTGACGCGCTGTAGGTTTCGAACCAGAAGCGATCGGGCCGATCCGGCGTGATGTAGGCCGCACGATTCGCCATCCAGTTGAACGCCGTACCGCCCCACGCGGCGGCCACGTGCGGCGTGCCGTGGTCCGTGACGGGAATCAGCGTCGAGAGCGTGCCCATCGTGTGGCCCGGCGTGTTGTACAGCGTCAGCGTCGTGTCGCCGAGCGTGAGCTTCTGGCCGTCGGTCGCGACCATGTCGCGGCGCGGTCTGGTTCCCGTGCTCTTGTCGAGCAGATCCCAGTCGGCGGCCCCGAGAATCACCCGGGCGTTGAAGGTGTCCTGAAGGTACTTCGCGCCGCCGGAGTGGTCGGAATGCCCGTGGCTGATCACGACGTATTTGATGGTCGCGGGATCCAGCCCCAGCTTCTTCATCCCACCCGAGACTTCATCGTCCACCGAGTAGTCGAAGATCGAGTCGATCAGGATGACGCCCGCGGAGGTCGTCACGGCCCACGCGGAGTACTCGGTCTGACCGAGGAAGTACAGGTTGTCGAACACCTTTGCCGGTTCGGCGTGCCATTCCGAGCGAGGCGGCGGTCCGGCGGGTCGGGAAGCCGCAGGTCGCGGCGTGGCCGGCGTCGCGGGCGGGACCGCTTCCGCGCAAATCCGGCTGAAGACGCCCGCGAAATCGGTTCCCGCCGCCGCTTTCGCCGCCGCCAGGTGAGCCTCCACACGACTGCCGGGTGACTGCGCCCTGGCACCCGCTGCTCCGAAACCGGCCGCCATGGTGATGGCCAGCGAGACTCCGACGAAACATGCCCTCACGGCTACCTCCCTGTACTCTGGCTCGGTGCGGAGTCTAACAGGCTTTCGATCTGCCGCAAGGGCACATAGACGTCTCGACGACACGAAGAGGGGGATCTCTTCTTCGTGTCGTTCATGGTGCCTTCGTGTTTCGTGGTCGCGCCAGCGTGAGTCATCGTGGCGATCGTCCCAAGCCGACTCGCGAGTGGTCGTTCTGTGGTGAGCGATAGGGTTTCTCGAACGCGGGGGCGGCCGCGACATCTCGTGGCGCGAGCGGCGTCGGCCACGGGCGCGCGGGATTCACTCGTGCCGCAGCGCGACCAATGGATCGACGTTCGTCGCCCTGCGCGCGGGCCCGTAGCACGCCGCCAGCCCGATCGCGGTGAACAGCGCCGCCGCGCCGCCGAAAATCACCGGATCGATCGGCGACACGCCGAAGAGAAACACCGCGAGCGCCTGGCTCGCTCCCGCGGCGAGCGCCAGACCGATCGCGGAACCGACCGCGGTCAGCCACAGGCCCTGACCCAGCACCATGCCGATGATGTCGGCGCGTTGTGCGCCCAGCGCGATCCGGATCCCGAATTCCCGCGTGCGGCGCGTGACCGCGTACGCCGTCACGCCGTAGATGCCGATCGCCGCGAGCAGCAACCCGACGAGGCCGAGGCTGCCCGATACCGAGACCGCCACGCGCTGCGGCACCAGACCGAGCGAGGTGGAGTCCTCGAGCGTCTGCGCCGATACGATCGGCAGACTCGGATTCATGGTCCCCACCAGCGTCCGGATCTCGTCGGCGATCCGCTGACCGCCAGTCGTGCGAGCGACGATCGTGATGTTCGGCGTGTACTGCTGCTGCAGCGGTACGTACACGAGCGAGCGCGAGAGACCATCGATGAGACTGCTGGCCTTCACGTCGCGCGCTACGCCGACTACCACCAGCGTTTTCGCCGCGTTCGCAACCGGTCCGTTCGGGCCGAACGTCTGCTGGATCAGGCGCTTGCCGACAGCGCTCTGTCCTGGCCAGAACTCCCGCGCGATGCCCTCGCCGACGATGGCGACAAGTTGTGTGCCGTCGCGGTCGGCGGCCCCGAAGTCTCGTCCGGCTGCGATCGGAATGCGCAGCGTCGCGAAGTACTCGGGCTCCACCACGTTCCAATCCACGCCGAAAAAGCGCTGGCCGTCCGGCGGGGTCACTCCGGGCACGGTCAGGGCTCTACGCTGCGTCTCGAAGCCGCCCGGCAGGACCAGCGCGATCGTCCCGCGCTGCACGTCCGGCATCGCACGAACGCGATCGAGCAGCTCGCGGACGAAGGGCGGTCCCGTCGTGCTGGTGTAACCGGCCTGCGACAGATCGACCGACGCGAGCTCGACGCCTCGCGGATCGAACCCCGGATCGCTCGAGCCCGCCGCCTGCAGCGCTCGCACGAAGAGGCCGGCGACGATCACGAGCAGGATGCTGAACGCCATTTGCGCCAGGACGAACCCGTGCCGCAGCCGCATCCGAGCGGGCGCCTGCGCGTCGTTTTTCAGCGCGGACACGACATCGGCCTTCGACGCCTGGAGTGCCGGCGCGAGACCCGACAGCAACGCGGCGACGAGCACGAGTCCGGTCGTCAGGAGCAGCACGCGGCCGTCGAGCGCGAGCGACACGTCCACTGGAAACGGGAGCGCCGGGAGCAGCGACACCAGTACCGACGTCAGACCCCGCGCCAGCAGCAGGCCCGCGGCGCCGCCGATCGCGAACAGCATCATCGTTTCCGTGAGAAGCTGCCGCACCAGCCGCGCACGTCCAGCACCCAGCGCGAGCCGTACGCCGATTTCCTGTCGCCGCGCCGCCGCGCGGGCCAGCAGCACGCCAGCGAGGTTCGCGCACGCGATGACCAGCACGAGCAATACGATCGCCGTGAGCAGCGCGAGAAATAGAGCGACCGGCACGGTGGCCCCGGGCACCGGCGACGAGGCCTGCAGCCGCAGCGCCGTGCCTCGATTCTGATCGGGATACTCGAGCTCGAGCGCCCGGCCGATCGCGTTCATCTCCGCGGCGGCCCGGGCCACCGACACGCCCGGCTTCAGACGCCCACCCACGAGCAGCCACGCCGACGCGCGGATCGTCAGCGAGCTTCCCGGGGACGTCGCGGCCATCATGCTCATGGGCACCCACAGGTCTCCCGCGCGGATGCCGGTGCCCTGGAATCCCTCTGACGCGACGCCAACCACCGTGAACGGATGCCCGTTCAGCGTCAGCGTGCGGCCGACGACGGCGGGATCCCTGTTGAAGCGCCGCGTCCAGAAGCGGTGACTCAGCACGACGATGGGGCTCGCGCCGGGCTGCTCGCTGTCCGACATCGTTCCGGGCCTCGGCGGATCCGTCGTCGCTCGCGTGTTGCTCGAAGCGGGCGGCGGCGGATCGCCGGCGCCAAACAGCCGCCCGGCGGCCGGAACCGCGCCGAGCACGGTGAAGTAGTTGACCGTCGCGTAGGTGCCGAACACGCGCTCGGCCCCGGACGTGCCGTCAGCGCCGCCGAGGCTCATCGCCTGAGGAAACAGCGAATACGCATACACGCCGTCGAGCGTGGTGGTGCGCCGGCGAAGATCGAGATAGTTGGGATACGAGCTGTTGCCGAATCCCCCGCCTTTTGTGCTGGTGCCGATGTCAACGAGACGGTCCGGTTCGATCACGCCTGCGGGCGGCTGGAACAGGAGCGCGTTGGCCACGGTGAAGATCGTGGAGTTGGCGCCGATGCCGATCGCGAGCGACAGCGCGGCGGTTGCCGCCATGATCGGATTGCGGCGCAGCAGCCGCACCGCATACCCCGCATCCCGTCGCGCTTCGTCCAGCCACATGATTGAGCGCGCGTCGCGGTGGATATCCTTTGCCTGCTCGACGCCGCCCAGCGCCAGCCTCGCGGCCCGTCGCGCCTGCTCCGCCGTCATGGCCCGGCGCCGAAACTCGTCTTCGAGCAGCGCGAGGTGCGATGCGAGCTCGCGCGCGAGATCGTCCTCCGCGCGGCCGGGACGCAGGAAGTTGACGAGCCTCCAGACGAATCGCCTGAGCGCGGCCATCACTCCGCCTCATTCAACAGCAGCTTGTCGACGAGGCCCGCCAGCCGCCGCCATCGTTCGGTCTGCTCGCCGAGCGCGCGCGTCCCGGACTTCGTGATCGCGTAATACTTGGCTTCCCTCTTCGTCTCCGTCGTCTGCCACGTGCCCTTGATCCACCCCTTCTGCTCGAGGCGGACGAGCGCCGGATACAGCGTGCCCTGGTTGAGCGTGAAAGGGTGCTCGGCGACCTGTTCGAGGCGCGCCGCAATGCCGTAGGCATGCTGCGGCCCCATCGTCGCGAGAGCCCGCAGCACGATGAGATCGAGGGTCCCCTGAAGGAGCTCGACGCGACGCGAGTCTTTACTAGACATCCAAGTCGAGAGGATGCCGTACGTCTACTGGGATGTCAAGTGCAACGGCCGATTGCGCAAGGGCGTTTGCGGACCTCATTTCATGGCCGCTGGTGCCGCGCGAATCCCGCGCGCGATCTTTTGCTCCAGGGCACAACGCGCGCTCTTTCCTTGATCGACCCGTCGATCTGTGCGAGGACTCCCGGGCGCGATGATCGGATTACTTTTTTATCAGTCATGTCCCTCTACGGCACATAACCCAGGCGCGGTTCGCTTCCGCGAGATATCATGCAATGTATTGATTTCAAACGACATAAGACAATGCGGCGGTCTGGCTCGCCGTTTGACTATATATGACATTATGGTCCACTACAGACACGACCGCCAGGATGCCGCTGCATACCCGTCACCGCTCTGCCCGAAATGCGGCAGCCACAGGACCGAAATCGTTGGCATGTCAGAAGATCTGAAAATCACATACCTGCGTTGCGCGGTGTGCGGCGCGCGTTCGGAGTTTCCGGCGCGCGACGCTGTCGCGATGGTATTGGCACGGTGAGAAATTCCCGCGCGGGCCGATGATGAGTTCGAGGCAAGATCTGGCTGACGAGGTGAGTGTCGAGCTCGAGGCCATGCAGGCAATCGCCGGCGCGCTCGTGCGGCTGCGCGATCCACGGGCGCGATGGCGCGTGCCGCGCCGGGCGACCGGACGTCTGCTCGACTCGCTCGCGCGCGGGTTCGCGATCGAATTTCAGCGCCTGGCGCTCGAGTGGCGGAGCGCCTGACGCGATTGTTCAACGGCGGCGAAACGCCGATTGCACGGCATGAGCGGGCTGCCTCGATCGTGCGACGTGGCGGTCATCGGCGCCGGTGCGGCCGGCCTCGCGACGGCCATTTTCACGCGCCGGGCCGACCGTTCGCGCTCGGTGGTTCTGCTCGATAGCGCGCGGCAGCCCGGCGCCAAGATCCTCGTCAGCGGCGGATCGCGCTGCAACGTGACGAACGCAACGGTCACCGAGCGCGATTTCTGGGGCGGACGGCCGGCGATCATCCGCCGCGTCCTTCGCGCCTTCCCGGTCTCCGACACCATCGCATTCTTCCGCGACATCGGCATCACGCTCCATGAGGAAGCCGGCGGCAAGCTGTTTCCGGACAGCAATCGCGCGCGCGACGTGCTCACCGCTCTGCTGCGCGAGTGTGACGCTGTCGGCGCCGCCCTCCTGCCGGGTCAGCGCGTCGTCGACATCGAACGTTCTGGCAGTGCCTTTCGCGTCCGCACCGCGCACGGTGAGCTGGAGGCGGGCGCCGTCGTGCTCGCGACAGGCGGCCAGTCGCTGCCGAAGAGCGGCAGCGACGGGGCCGGATACGACATCGCCAAACGGCTCGGCCACATCATCGTCCCGACTACCCCGGCGCTCGCGCCGCTGGTCCTCGCGGCGGACGAATCGAGGAACCGCGGGGTGTCGGGCGTCTCGCAGGACGTCGAGCTCGTCATCAGGGTCGATAACACGATCGCGATTCGCCTGACCGGGGCGCTGCTCTGGACGCACTTCGGCATCAGCGGGCCTGTCGTCATGAACGCGTCACGCCACTGGCACCGCGCCCGGCTCGAGGGACGGCCCGTGTCGATGACGGCGAACTTCCGCCCCGGCGAAAGCTTCGACGCCGTCGACGCCCAATGGCAGCGGCGCGCGACGGTGAATCCGAAGGCGTCGCTCCAGTCCGCGCTCGCGATGATGATGCCGGCGTCGGTCGCCGCGGCAATCCTGCAATGTCTGCACATGGACGGCACCATTGCGCTGGCGCATCTGTCGCGCGACGATCGCCGCCGCCTGGCCAGATCGCTGGTGGAGTGGCCGTTGACGGTAACCGGATCGCGCGGTTACAACTACGCGGAAGCGACGGCCGGCGGCGTCACGCTCGCCGAGATCGAGGCGGCGACGATGGCGTCGCGGGTCTGCGCGGGGTTGTATTGCGTCGGCGAAATGCTGGACGTGGACGGCCGGATCGGCGGGTTCAACTTTCAATGGGCCTGGGCGAGCGGGTTCGTCGCCGGGCGCGCGCTCGCGCGCGGGTTGACTTCGAGGTGAACCGCGCCTTACGCTCATCCGTGATGCATCGGCCTTTTCTGTTCTGGGGGTTCAAGTCCTCGCAGCAAATCGTGGAGGACCACCTCGGCGCGCTCGAGCGCGACGTCATGACGATCGTCTGGGAACACGGCGAGATCAGCGTCCGCGAGGCCTGCGCGCGGCTGGAGTCGTCGGTCGCGTACACGACCGTCATGACCACGATGGATCGGCTGTTCAAGAAACGGCTGCTCGACCGCCGCAAGATCGGGCGCGCGTTCGTGTATCACGCCACGGCCACGCGCGACCAACTCGAAGGCGCCGTGGCGGCCGAGCTCGTACAGAGCCTGCTGGACCGGCACCGTGGCGCGCCGCTGCCGATCTTGTCGTCGCTCGTCGATGCGGTCTCGGATCGCGACCGGGCACTGCTGGACACGCTGGAGCGGCTCGTGCGTGAGAAGCGCCGCGCGTCCGACCGAGAGACCCTCCGATGAGCGGCGCGCTCTACGTCCTGCATGGCGCGACGCTGGCGCTGGCCTGGTGGTTCGCGCTGAACCTGGCGGCGACCGGCATCGTCGTGTTCTTCGCGGCTCGCGTGATCGGGGACGAGCCGGCCGGCTCGCCGGCATTCTGGCTCAGCGTCCGGCTCTTTCCTGCGGCGGTATCGATCACGTTCGTGGCGCTGGTGTTTCTCCCGTCGTACTGGAAATACGAGCCACGCGAGATGGTCGAAGGCTTCGACGTCAGCCTGACCGCGCTCGCCGTCCTGGGCGTCGCGTTGCTGGCAACGGCCGTCGCGCGCGGCGTGCTCGCGTGGCGCCGGGCGTCGCGGCGCACCGAGGCGTGGCTGCGGCTGGCACGCCCGCTCCAGCTGCATGGCACCGCGATGCCGGCGTTCGAAATCGACGTCGACGCGCCGATCATGGCGCTCGTCGGCGTGCTGCGGCCGCGGCTGCTGATCACGCGAGGCGTCCTGGATGCGCTCACCGGCGAAGAGCTGGCCGCCGGCGTCGCGCACGAGATCGGCCACCGGCGCGCGTGGGATAACCTGAAGCGGCTCGCCATGCGCGCCGCTCCGGACCTCCTCTGCACGAGTGCCGTCGCTCGCGCCATCGAAGCGCGCTGGGCTTCGGCGTCCGAGCACGCCGCAGATCGTCTCGCGTGCGATACCGGCCGTGCGCGCTGCGCGCTGGCGTCGGCGCTGGTGAAAGTGGCGCGCCTGACGCCGCCGATCACGCCCATCGCCGAGCCGATCAGCACGCTCGTCGACGGTGGCGACATCGCGTCACGCGTTCAGCGTCTGCTCGAGGATGGCGAACCGCAGACACCGCGCCGCCGCGTCACGCGACCCTGGCTCGCAATCGCGCTCCCCGCGCTCGTCCTCGCCGCCTACTCGCCGTTGCTGCGCATCGTCCACCTGGCGACGGAGGTCCTCGTCCGCACGCTGCCCTAGAACCCCTTACTCGGCCGTTTAACCGCCGAGATCGCCGAGCACGCAGAGAAAGATCTTCTCTCTCCTTTTGACAAACCCTCCCGTCTGATCGCACGATGTCCCCCTAAGCGAGTTATGGGAGAGACGCGAAACGAACAACCCGGCGAGCTGCTGCCCGGCACCCTCGACATGCTGGTGCTGAAATCGGTCAGCCGCGGTCCCATGCACGGCTACTCGATTGCGCAGTTCATCCAGCAGGCGTCGCGCGACGTCCTGCGGGTGGAGGAAGGCGCGCTGTACCCGGCGCTGCACCGCCTCGAGGTGCGGGGGCTGCTGCGGTCGGAATGGGGCACGTCGGAGAACAACCGCCGCGCGAAGTACTACCGGCTCACGGCGCGCGGTCGCCGCGAGCTGGACAACGAAGCGGCGTACTGGAACCGCGTGGCGGCCGCGGTCACGCGCGTGATGCAAACGGCCTGACGCCCGGCTGAAGCCCTTCCGCGGTCCATGGACCTTCTGACCCTCGTTCACTGGCTCGCCGCGCTCCTTCGCCGTCGACGGCTCGAGCGCGATCTCGACGAGGAGCTCGCCTTTCACCTCGCGATGCGGGAAGCCGAGTATCGGCGCGACGGGATTACCGGCGCCGCCGCGCGGCATGCCGCGCGCCGGCGGTTCGGCAACGTGGCGTATCTGAAAGAGGAGTGCCGGGACATGTGGACGTTTTACCCGCTCGAGACGCTGCGGCAGGACGTGCGCTACGCGCTGCGGACGCTCCGCAAGTCGCCCGGCTTCACCATCGTCGCAGTGCTGGCGCTCGCGATCGGCATCGGCGCGAACACGGCGATTTTCAGCCTCATAGACGCTATCCGCGAGAAGGCGCTTCCCTACAAGGATCCGTCCACGCTCGTCGAGCTGTGGGGCAACGTCGTGCGCGCGAAGGTCGAGCGCCGCGGCGCGTCGTATCCCGACTACCTCGATTGGCGCGCGCGATCGAAGAGCTTCGAGGACGTCGCGGCATTCGACGGGCAGCTCATGACGCTCGTCGGCTCGGAGGACCCCGAGCGGATCAACACCGAGTTCGTCTCGGCTCCGTACTTCTCGCTGCTGGGCGTGTCGCCTGCGCGCGGGCGCGTTTTTCAGGCCGACGAGGACGCCGTGGCCAAGCCGGCGCAGGTGGTCGTCCTGAGCGACGGTCTGTGGAAGCGGCGGTTCGGCGCGGATCCCCAGATCGTCGGACGCACGCTCACGCTCTGCTGCGCGGCGCGGCAGTACACCGTGGTCGGCGTGATGCCGCCTGGATTCAAGGGCCTCAGCGACATCGCGGAGCTCTGGGTGCCGTTCGCGATGTACGCGCCGCCATCGACGATGGCCGAGCGCGGCTCGCGGGGATTCGCGGCGCTCGCGCGGCTGAAGCCCGGCGTCAGCATGGACGCGGCACAGCGGGAGCTCGACGGCATCTCGCGCCAGCTGGAACGCGAGTATCCGCTGACGAACGAAAAGCGCGCCGTCGAGCTGACCCCGCTGGACGTCGAGCTGGTCGGCACGCTGCGGCCGGCGCTGCTGACGCTGATGGCCGCCGTGGCGTTCGTGCTGCTGATCGCCTGCGCGAACGTGGCCAACCTGCTGATCGCGCGATCGGAGGCGCGCCGGCGCGAGATCGCAGTGCGTACAGCGCTCGGCGCCGGCCGCGCGCGGCTGCTGCGGCAGCTGATCACGGAAGGCTGTGTGCTGACGCTCATCGGCGCAGCGATCGGTCTGCTCCTCGCGCGCGCGTCGGTGGCCGTGCTGATCGCGCAGAGCCCGGTGACGTTTCCAAGCTTCGTGTCGCCGGGCCTCGATCTGCGCATCGCGGCGTTCACCGTGGCAGTGTCGCTGGCGTGCGGCATCCTCGTCGGCCTCGCGCCCGGCCTGCAGGCGCGATCGATCGACCTGAGCGGCGCGCTGAAGGAGAGCGCCCGCGGCAGCGACGGACGGCACACACAGCGGGTCAGAAATGCGCTCGTTGTCACCGAGCTTTCGCTCGCGGTGGTGTTGTTGGTCGGCGCCGGCCTGATGATCCGATCGGTGCGCAACCTCGCGGCGCTCAATCCCGGGTTCGATCCCGATTCGGTCCTGACGCTGCACGTCAGCATTCCGCGCACGTCCACTGCGCCGCTGGCGGCTGCCACGCAGATTCCATCGCCGCCGGTCGTGTACGGTCGTGCGCTTCTGGACCGGCTGCGCGCCGTGCCGGGCGTTGCCTCGGTCGCGCTCGGCAGCGATCTGCCCCTCGACGGCAACGCGAGCGCGTCGCTCTACACTGCCGAAGGGCAGCCGGCGACGAACGCACAGAATGTGCCGCGCGCGTATAACCACCGCGTATCGCCCGACTTCTTCGGCGCGCTGCGCATTCCGTTCGTCAGCGGCCGGACGTTCACCGACGCCGAGGCGACCGCCGGATCGCCGGCCGTGATCGTCAGCGAGCGCGTCGTCAAGCGCTTCTGGCCCGGACAGGATCCGATCGGCAAGCGGATCAAGTTCGGGCCGATCGCGTCGACCGGTGCCTGGCTCACGATCGTCGGTGTCGTCGGCGAGGTCAAGTACCGCGCCCTGCCGGACAACCCGACCACCGATCCCGACATCTACCTGCCGTTCATCGATCGGAATTCACAGGTGGCCGTCGTCGTCCGCACGAGTGTCACGCCGGCGGCGCTCGTCGCCCCGCTTCGCGCCGTCGTTCGGAGCGCCGATCCGTCGATTCCGATCTACGGCGTCGCGCCGATGGCCGACCTCATTGCGAGCCAGACGTCGCAGTCCCGGTTCACGATGTGGCTGATGGGCGTCTTTGCCGCGGTGGCGCTGTCGCTGGCGGTCATCGGCATTTACGGCGTGATGTCGTACCTGGTGACGCAGCGCACGCGCGAGATCGGCATCCGCCTGGCACTGGGCGCCGGCGGACGCGATATTCTGGGCCTCGTCGTGGGGAACGGCGCGCGGCTGATTGGCGCCGGCATCGCGATCGGCCTCGCGGCGTCGTTCGCGCTGCAACGGCTGGTCTCGTCGCTGCTCTTCGGGGTGACGGCCGCCGACGCGGTGTCGGGCGGCGCGGTCGCGATTCTGAGCGTCGTCGCGCTGGTGGCGTGTTATCTCCCGGCGATCCGAGCAACGCGCGTCAGCCCCCTGAACGCGCTCCGGTACGAGTGAGAATCGTGGCGTCCGGCTTCAGCCGGACCTGGAGGTCCGCCTAAAGCACGCCTAAGGCGGACACTACGTACTTCCGTTCAGCCCGGCAGCGACACGCAGAACGTGGAGCCGCCCGGCCCGCTCTTCTCGAGCACGAGCGATCCGCGGTGCGCCTCGGCAATCCATCGCGCGATCGGCAGACCCAGACCCGTTCCCTGCGCGCGCCGGGAGGGATCGAGCTGCACGAAGCGATCGAAGATTCGCCCCTGATCATCCGCCGCGATGCCGGGCCCACTGTCGGTGATCCGAATCCTGACCGCATCCAACTCCCGGCGCAGATCGACGGCCACCGATCCCCCAGCGGGCGTGTGCTGCACGGCGTTCTGCAGGACGTTCAACACGAGTTGACGCAGCAGATCCTCGTCGCCGCGATACGGGATCTCGGCCGACCGGCCCGATTCAATCCTCACGCCGCGTTCGCTCGCCAGGACGTCGACGGCACGCCGGCAGTCCGCGACCAGCTCGTCGAGATACAGATCGACCGGCCGCAGCGGGTAGCCGCCGGCGTCGGCGCGGGCGAGCACCAGCATGTCCTCGACCAGACGGCTCAGGCGGCGCGCCTGCCCGCCGACGATGGCGAGCGCTTCGCGATACTCGGCTTCGTCGCGATGTTCGCGTCCGAGGGTCACTTCTGCCGCCGCGCGCACCACCGACACCGGCGTCCGCAGCTCGTGCGACGCGTCGGCCGTGAACTGTCGCTGCATCCGCAGCGCCTCGGTAATCGGCCGCAGGCCGACGGAGGCGAGATACAGGCCGCCGGCGCCCGCGAGAAGCAGGACGATCGGAATTCCGATGAGCATCGCTTCCTGCACCTCGCGCTGCTCACGCCTGGCGTCGGACAGCGGCGTGGCGACGAGGAGCACCAGCGTTGCATTACCGAACCGTTGCGGCAACGAATGAACGCGCCACGCACCGGCCGGCGTTTGCGCCGTCCACACGCGCGGGCCTTCCGCGCCGGACGGCAGGCGCTCCTGCAACGCGAGGCCGTTCCACCGCGCAGCCAGCGGCGTCCCACGCTCGTCGAGGATCGCCAGCGCGCGCCCCGGCGCGCTGACGGTGCTGCGCGCCTCCTCCGCCGCGGCGGTCGCGTTCGCCTGCTCGTTGAGCTCGTCGCGCACCACGCTCGTCAGCGTCGCCGACAGCGTGTCGAGCTCGCGGTCGACGCGGTGGAGGCCAAGGCGCCCCAGCTGCCACAACACGTCTGCGCCAAACAGCGACAGGACGACGAGCAGCGCCAGCGTGTACCAGATCGTCAGGCGTACGCGGAGCGACAGCGTCTTCATGTCTCGAGCGCGGCCGTCAACTGATAGCCTTCTCCGCGGCGCGTGCGGATGATCGACTCCGACCCGGCGCGATCGAGCTTGCGCCGCAGCCGCTGCACGTAGACGTCGACGACGTTCGACAGCGGATCGTAGTGCTCGTCCCAGACGTGCTCCGAGATGTCGGCGCGGCTCACGACGTCGCCGGCGCGGCGCGCGAGATACTCGAGCAGCGCGTATTCCTTCGCGGTCAGCACGACGTCACGGTTGCGGAGGCGGACGCGCCGGCTGCGCGTGTCGAGCGTCAGGGGACCGGCGACGAGGCGCTGCGGCAGGAGCGGCTGGCCCCCGCGGCGAATCAGCGCGCGCAGCCTCGCGAGCAGCTCGCCGAAGTCGAACGGCTTGACGAGATAGTCGTCGGCGCCGCAGTCGAGCCCTTCGATCCGCGCGTCGACGGCGTCGCGCGCCGTGACCATCAGAATCGGCACGGCGGAGCCCGATTCGCGGATCGTCCGGCAGACGGCGAACCCGTCCTTGACCGGCAGCATCACGTCGAGGATGACCGCGTCGTAGTCGGTGGTGCCCACCTGAAAGAGGGCCGTCTCCCCATCCGCCGCGACGTCGACGGCATATGTCTGCTCGCGCAGCCCTTTGGCCAGCACATGCGCCGCGCTCGGTTCGTCTTCCACGAGCAGGACCCGCATCACGAAAAGCCTACACCATGCCGCGTTCATGCTCGATTCATCATCGCGGCACTACACTGTTCCTTCTGACAGAGGTGGCCGCATGAAGTTCGGAACGCTTTCCGTCGTCCTCGTCCCCGTGGCGCTGACGCTCGGCGTGGCCGCCGCCACCGCCGCCGACAAGAAAGTCCAGATGAAAGACCTGCCGCCCCCGGTGCAGAAGGCCGTTCAACAGGAGGAGGCGAAGGGCGCAACAATCGTCGGCCTCGGTTCGGAAGTCGAAGGCGGCAAAACGATGTACGAGGTCGAAACGAAAGTGAATGGACACACGCGCGATCTGTTGTTCACGGCGGCCGGCGTGCTCGTGGAAGCCGAAGAAGAGACATCGATCGACGCAGTGCCGGCGCCGGTGAAAGCCGCCTTGGAGGCGCACGGCAACGTCTTGAAGATCGAGACGCTCACCAAGGGGAAGAGCGTCACCTACGAAGCGCAGATCGAGAAGAACGGCAGGAAATCCGAAATCGCTGTCAACGCCGACGGCAAGCTCCTCAAGAAGTAATGCGCGGACTACCGTGGGCCGTCGTTCTGGTCGTCGCGCTCGCCGGGCCGGCGGGTGCGCAGACCGCCGTGAGCGGGACCGTCGTGACCGGCACCGTGCAGGACCAGACCGGCGCCGTGCTGCCGGGCGCCATCGTCGATCTCGCCACCTCGGCCGGGGCGATCGCGCAGACCGTGGACGCTGATGCCGGCGGCGCGTTCCGCTTCGACAACGTTCGCGCCGGACAGTACGAGCTCCGGGCGCGGTTCGAAGGTTTCAAGTCGGCGTCGACGCGTGTGCGCGTCGGCGCGCGCTCGCCCGGGGCGCAGCGGCTGGTGCTTTCGCTCGCCAACATCCAGCAGGAAATCACGGTCAGCAACGCGGTCGAAGTCAGCACGAACGCGTCGAGCAACGTGGACGCCGTGACCCTCGACACGAGCATGCTCGAGAGCCTGCCGATGTTCGATCAGGACTACATCGCGACGATCTCGCGCTTTCTCGATTCCGGATCCCTCGGCAACGGCGGCGTCACCGTTGTCGTCAACGGCATGGAGGTGAACGCGTTGAACGTCAGCGCGTCGGCGGTGCAGCAGATCCGGATCAACCAGGATCCTTACTCCGCGGAATACTCACGGCCGGGACGCGGGCGAATCGAGATCCTCACCAAGCCCGGCTCGCAGGAGTATCACGGCGACGGCAACCTGATCTTCCGCGACGCCACCTTCAACGCGCGGAATGCGTTCGCGTCGACGAAGCCGCCCGAGCAGCGGCACATCCTGGAGGGATTTTTCGGCGGGCCGCTCGGCCGCAGCGGCAAGACGTCGTTCATGCTGTCGGCGCACGATCGGACCGAGAATCAGCAGGCGGTGGTGTATGCCCTTGGCCTCGACGGCATCATCCACGACACGCTGCCGCAGTCGAACCGCGAGGCGCTGGTCACCGGCAGCATCACGCACCAGGTCAGCGACAGGAATACGTTCTCGATCCGGCCGAACTACCAGTACGAAAGCCAGGAGAACCGCGGTGCCGGCGGCGTGACGCTCGCCAGCGCGGCGACGACATTCAAGCATCACGAGCAGCAGATCACGTACACGCAGCAGACGATCCTGCGGCCGACGCTGGTCAATCAGTTTCAGGTGCTCGTGGGACACGAGCGCGAGCCGACCACGAGCGCATCGCCCGCGCGCGCAATTGTCGTGGCCGGCGCATTCACAGGCGGCGGCGGCCAGGCCGATCTGGTGCGGACCGAGACGCACATGAACCTGAACGAAAGCGTCGGCTGGACCAGGGCACGCCATTTCGTTCAGGCCGGCGTTCAGCTGCCGGACTGGAGCCGGCGCGGCTTCTACGATCGCAGCAACTTCGGCGGGACGTTCGCCTTCGCGAGCCTCGACGCGTACGCGCTGGGGCGGCCCTACGCGTTTACCCAGCAGCAGGGCAACGGCGACCTCGCGCTCCTCGAGAAACAGGTTGGCGCGTACATCAAGGATGACTGGCAGGTGCAGCCCGGCGTTTCCCTGTCGTTCGGGCTGCGCTACGACTGGCAGAACTACTTTCACGATACCAACAACTTCGCGCCGCGGTTGTCGGTCGCCTACGCGCCGGGCAACAAGAAATCGAACGTCTTTCGCGCCGGCGTCGGCGTCTTCAACGATCGCAGCGGTCCGGTGGCGATTGCCGATGTCCTGCATTCGCGGCCCGGCGGCCTCACGCGGTACGTGATCGAGAATCCGGGATATCCGGATCCGTTCGCTTCGGCCGCAGTGGCTGCGTCGCAGCCGCCGAGCATCGTACAGCTCGCGCCCGACGTGCAGATTCCGCAGACGTTGCAGTACAGCGTTGGCGTGGATCACCAGCTGCAGAAGACCACGACCCTCTCGGTCGCCTACACCGGCGCGCGTGGCTATCGCACTTTCCGATCGCGCGACGTCAACGCGCCGCTGCCGCCGCTCTACCTCGCGCGCCCCGACCTCGCCTACGGCGCCGTCCGGCAGATCGAATCCACAGGGCGGCAGGAGACCGATTCGCTGCAAATGACCCTCCGCGGCAGGGTGACGCGCTGGTTCAACGGCCAGATGCAGTACACGTGGAGCCGGGCGTACAACGACACCAACGGCATTGCGTCGTTTCCGGCCAACGACTACGATTTGGCCGCCGAATGGGCGCGCGCGGACTTCGATCGCACGCATCGTTTCCTGCTGCTCGGGCGGGTCAGCCCGCAGGGCGCGTTCGCCGACCTTGGCGTCGGCATCTCGTGGAATTCCGGCGCGCCGTATACCGAGACGCTCGGCGCGGACGTCTACAAGAACGGGCGCGGACGCGCGCGGCTGGCCGGCGTGCCCCGTAACAGCCTGGAGGGCGATGGCTACGCGCAGATCGATCTGCGTGTCTCCCGCGACCTGAAATTCGGTTCCGGCAAACAGGCTCGCACCATGACGCTCGGGCTCGACGCCTTCAACGTCCTGAACCATGTCAACTATGGCAGCTACGTCGGCACGCTGGGCTCGCCGCTCTTCGGCACACCCGTCACGGCCCGGGCCCCGAGGCAGCTGCAATTCTCGGCTCGCGTCAAAGTCTGATTCGGTTGTTCACGCTGAAGGAGTGAGTATGCGACACGCACTGTCGGTAGCAGCAATCCTCTGTCTCACGGCGGTCGGCGGCCTGCTGGCCCAGGACGGTCCGTATCACGCAGCGAAGGAGATTGCGATCGGCGGCGAAGGCGGCTGGGACTACCTCTCGATCGACGCGGCGGCCCATCGCCTTTACGTCAGCCACGCGACGCACGTCGTCGTCATCGATACGCAGGCGGGCAAGGTCGTCGGCGACATTCCGGACACGCCGGGCGTGCACGGGGTCGCGATCGCGGCGGACCTCGGCAAGGGGTTCTCGAGCAACGGCCGCGAAAACAAAGCCAGCATGTTCGATCTGAAAACGCTCAAGCTCATTCAGAAGATCGACACCGGAGAGAATCCGGACGCCATTCTCTATGAGCCCGCGCGCAAGGAGATCTACACGATGAACGGCCGCGGGAAGTCCGCGACCGTGATCGATGCGCAGACCGGCAAGGTGGTTGCGACGATCCCGCTCGAGGGCAAGCCCGAGTCCGGGCAGGCCGATTCCAAGGCCGGCAAAGTCTACGTCAACATCGAGGACATGAACGCGATCCAGGTGATCGACACCGCCACGCACAAGGTGAGCGCCACCTGGCCAATTGCGCCGGGCGAGGCCGCCACCGGCATGGCGTTCGATGTCGACACGCACCGGTTGTTCATCGGCTGCGACAACAAGCTGATGCTGATGATCGACAGCACGACCGGCAAGGTCGTCTACAGCGTGCCGATCGGCGCGGGGGTCGATTCGACCTGGTTCGACCCCGCCACGAAGCTCGCGTTCACGTCGAACGGTGAAGCCGGGACCGTGACGATCGCACACGAGGACTCGCCGTTGCTGCTGAAAGTGGTACAGACTCTGAAGACGCGGCCGGGGGCGCGGACGATGGCGCTCGACCCGTCGACGCACACGATCTACCTCGCCGCGACCGATTACGAGCCGCAGCCGGCTGCCGCGAAAGGGCGGCCGAAGGCGATAGTTGGAACGTTCCGCGTACTAACGTACCAAACGAAGTGAGCCGATCCACATGCTTGGTGTGACTAGTGGTCGCAGGTTCGCGATTGCGATGCTGGGGGCCGTGCTGTCGGCCGGCGCGGCGGCGGGCCAGCCGCCGCCGGGTCAGCCGCCCGCCGTCGGGCAAATCGCGCCGCCGGCGGCCGGCCCGCCGCTGACGCTGCAGGAGGCGCTGACGCAGGCGCGCGCCAACAGCCAGCAGTTCCGCTCGGCGCGGCTCGCGGCGGATCTCGCGATTGAGGATCGTAAGCAGGCGCGCGCGGCCCTGCTGCCGTCGCTGAACGGCCTCAGTCAGTTCATCTACACGGAGCCCAACGGCACGACGTCCGGTATCTGGGTGCCGAACGATGGACCGAAGGTCTACGCGACCTGGCTGAACGTGCACGGCGACGTCTCGCTGACGAAATGGTCGGAATACCGCGGCGCGGCAGCGGCGGAGGCGGTCGCGCGCGCCAAAGCGGACGTCGCCGCGCGCGGCCTGGTATCGACGATTGTGACCAACTACTACACGCTGGTTGCCGCAGAGCGGAAGCTCGGAAGCGCGCAGCAGGGCCTGCGCGAGGCGCAGCAGTTTCTCGATATCACGCAGAGGCAGGAAGCGGGAGGCGAGGTGGCCCACTCGGACGTTGTGAAGGCGCAGATTCAGGTCAATCAGCGCCTTCGCGACGAGCAGGAGGCCGAGCTCGCCGTCCTCAAGAGCCGCCTCGGACTCTCCGTGCTCGTCTTCACGGATTTTCGGGACAACTTCGCGGTCGTCGACGACCTGCTGCAGCTGACGGCGCTGCCGGCGCTGACCGACGTGAGGACGACGGCGATCGCGGCGAGTCCGGACGTCCGCGCGGCGGAGGCGTCGGTCCAGCAGGAAACGCTCGGCGTGGGCGTCGCGCGCGGCGGCGTCCTCCCGTCGCTCACGTTCGATTACTGGTACGGCATCAACGCCAACGAGTTCGCCATCTACGACCCGGAGGGGCACCGGCTGCTCGGATCGGTCGCGCAGGTGTCGTTGAACGTCCCGATCTGGAACTGGGGCGCGGCGCAGAGCAAGCTCGCGCAGGCGCGCCTTCGCGTCAACGCGGCGAAGGCCGACCTGTCATTCGCGCAGCGCCAGCTGAGCGCCAACCTGAGCACCTTCTACCGCGAGGCGGAGATCGCGCGCGACCAGGTCGCCTCGCTGCGCGAATCACTGGACCTCGCCACCGAAAGCCTCCGCTTGACGGTCCTGCGCTATCAGGCCGGTGAAGTCGGAGTGCTCGAAGTCGTGGACGCTCAGACGACGTTGATTCAGGCGCGCAACGCGTACGACGACGGGCTCGTGCGGTATCGAGTCGCGTTGGCGGCGCTGCAGACCCTTACCGGGACGTTGTAATCATGCGAACACTGATCCGACTCGCCTGCTGCGCTGCGCTGGGCGCCGCCCTCGTCGCGTGCAAGAAAGCGGAACCGGAACAAGCGCCGGTCGCCCCCGTTCAGGTCGCTCCCGCCATTCGCGGCAGCATCCGCGTCGTCGTCACCGCCGACGCCGTGCTGTATCCGCGGGAGCAGGCCAACATCGTCCCGAAGGTCAGCGCGCCGGTACGGCGCTTCCTGGTGAACCGCGGCGACCACGTGAAGCAGGGGCAGCTGCTGGCAGAGCTCGAGAACCGCGACCTCGTCGCCGCCGCGCAGGAAAGCCGCGGCCAGTACGTCCAGGCGGAATCGAATTACCGATCGACGGCGGGTGCGATGGTGCCCGAAGCGGTGACGAAGGCCCAGGCCGACGTCGACGCGGCGCGCGAGGCGCTGGATGCCGCAAAGAAGCTCCTCGACAACCGTCAGCAGCTGTTGCAGCAGGGCGCGCTCGCGCGGAAGCTGGTCGACGAAGCGCAGGTCGGCTATGCGCAGGCGCGCGCCGCCTCCGAGAGCGCGCAGCAGCACCTGCAGTCGCTGCAGAGCGTCGGGAAACAGGAACAGATCACAACGGCGCAAGCGCAGGTCCAGTCGGCGAAGGGGCGTCTCGACGGCGCACAGGCGCAAGTCGCCTACACGGAAATCCGCAGCCCGCTGACCGGTGTCGTCACCGAACGCCCGCTGTATCCCGGTGAGATGGCCGCGACGGACAAGCCGGTGATGACGGTGATGGACATTTCGAAGATCGTCGCGCGCATCAACATGGCGCAGGACCAGGCGAGGGACGTCAAGGTCGGTAACGAGGCCACGATGACCCCCTCGGACGGCGACATGCCGGTCACCGGCAAGGTCATCGTCGTCAGCCCCGCGTCCGATCCGAACAGCACCACCGTGCAGGTGTGGGTGCAGGCCGACAACCCCGGCGAGCGGCTGCGGGCCGGCCAGTCGGTCCACGTGTCGATCGTGGCGGCGACCATCGATGGCGCGACGCTCATCCCGACGACAGCGGTCCTCCCGAACGCGGAAGGCGAAACGATCGTGCTCATCGTCGACGACAAGAGCGTCGCGCACGAGAAGGTCGTGGAGATCGGCGCCAGAGAACCGGAGATGGTGCAGGTGACCAGCGGCGTCGAGCCCGGCGACCGCGTGGTCACCGTCGGCGGCGTCGGCCTCGAGGACAAAGCCAAAGTGCGCATCATGAAGCCGGGCGAGAAGGCCCCGGGCGAGAAAGAGGAGAAAGACGAGGACGAACCGGACACCAAAGCCACAAAGGACGCAAAGGACGCAAAGGACACCAAGGAAAAAGAGAAGAAGGACGGCAAGAACTGATGCGCGCCGACTCGAACGACGTCACGGGCCCGGGCGGTCCGCGCGACGAACACTGGACGGGCCGTCACGGCAAGCCGATCATCTTCGTCATCCTCACGCTGGTGGCGGTCGGCGCTTACCTCGCCACCACGATCCCCGTCGCCGTCTTTCCAGAAGTCGACTTCCCCCGGGTCCTGGTCGGCGTGGACAACGGCGTGGCGCCGATCGATCAGATGCAGGTGACCATCACGCGTCCGCTCGAGGAAGCGGTGAACAGCGTGCAGGGCCTCGAGACGGTCCGGTCGACGACGAGCCGGGGCACCGCGGAAATCGATCTGTACTTCTCGTGGAACGTCGACATGTTCCAGACGCTCGCGCGCGTCAACGCGGCGATCGCGCGCGTGCAGCCGGAGTTGCCCGCCACCGCCAAGGTCACCGCCGAGCGGCTGACGTTCGCGGCCTTCCCAATCCTCGGCTACAGCCTGACGTCGGACACGGTGCCGCAAACGCGGCTGTGGGAGCTCGCGACCTACGAGCTGAAGCCGCGGCTCAATCGCATGAACGGCGTGTCCACGATCGTCATTCAGGGCGGCCAGATACCCGAGTTCGAGGTCCGGCTCGATCCCGCAAAGCTCCTGCAGACCCAGCTCAACGTGCCGCTGATTCTCGACGCGATCGGACGGAGCAACCTGATCGACTCGCCGGGGCTGTTCGAGGCCAAACATCAACTGGTCCTCAGTCTGGTCAGCGGCCAGGCGCGCTCGCTGGCAGAGATTTCGAACATCGTCGTGAAGACGACACCGCTCGGCGCGCCGGTCCGGATTGGCGACATCGCGACGGTGACGTCGTCGGTCAAGCCGGTGTACACCGCGGTCACGGCCAACACCAAGCGCGCGGTGCTGCTGAACGTGTTCCGCCAGCCGGACAGCAACACCGTCGCCGTCGCCGATGCGGTGCACGCGGAAATCGACATCATCCGCCGGCAGCTCCCGAAGGGCGTCGAGCTGCAGCCCTTCTACGACCAGTCGGACATCGTCAACGACTCGATCGCGAGCGTGCGCGACGCGGTCCTCATCGGGCTCGCGCTCGCGTCGCTGATCATGGTGCTGTTCCTGCGCGACTGGGGCACGTCGCTCGTTGCCGGGCTGGTCATCCCCGCGACGCTGGCGGTCACCTTCATCGTGCTGCGGGCACTGGGCGAGAGCTTCAACCTGATGACGCTCGGCGGCCTGGCGGCGGCGGTGGGCCTCGTCATCGATGATGCGATTGTCGTCGTCGAGAACATCGTGATGCATCGCGACTCGGGACAGGACCGGGCCGAGGCCATCCGCAGCGCGATCGCCGAGATCCGCGTGCCGCTCGTCGGATCGACCATCACGCCGATCGTCGTGTTTCTCCCGCTCGTTTCGATCACCGGCGTGACCGGCACCTTCTTCAAAGCGCTCGCGGTCACGGTCGGCATGGCGCTGCTGACGTCGCTGGCGCTGGCGCTCACCTGGACCCCGACGCTGAGCCACTACTTCATCCGCCGCAAAGCGTCGGCGGCGCAGGCCGGGGGCGGTCACAGCGGAATGCCGCCGCGCGTGATGCAGGCCTACGAGCGCACGCTACGGGGCGCGCTCGCGCGTCCCGCGCTGCTCGTCGTCGGCAGCCTGCTCGTGATCGTCCTCGCGTATGGCGGCTACCACTTCCTCGGAACAGACCTCCTGCCGGCGATGGACGAAGGCGGCTTCATCCTCGACTACATCATGCCGGCCGGCTCGTCGCTCGACGAGACGAACCGCGTGATCACCAGCGTCGAGGAGATTCTTCGATCGACGCCCGAGGTCGAGAGCACGTCGCGCCGCACCGGCCTGCAACTCGGGCTCGCGGCGGTCACCGAGGCGAACACCGGCGACATCGCGGTGAGGCTGAAGCGGAATCGGAGCCGCGCCAGCGACGATGTGATCTCGGAGGTGCGCGCAAAGATCCGTGAAGGATTCCCGGCGCTGGACATCGAGTTCGTGCAGCTGCTGCAGGACATGATCGGTGACCTGACGAGCGCGCCCGAGCCGATTGCCATCAAGCTCTTCTCGCAGGATCCCGCGCTGCTCAAGACGTGGGCGCCCCAGGTCGGCGAGGCGATCAAGAAGATCCCAGGCGTCGTCGACGTGCTCGACGGAATCGAGAACACCATCAGCGGTCCGGCGACCCTGTTCAGGGTGGACCAGCTGATGGCGGCGCGGGCCGGATTCACGCCGCAGGAGATCGAGCTGGACGTGAGCGCGATCATGCAGGGCGAGCCGGCGCCGACGCCGGTCGTCCTCAACGACCGCATGTACACGATCCGCGTGCGGTTTCCGGAGTCGAATCGCGCGTCGGTCGACGCCATCAAGAACACGCTGCTCGTGAGCGCGACGGGGCGGACCGGGACGCTCGGGACGCTGGCCACCGTCGAGGAGGTCCCCGGCCAGACCGAAGTGCGGCGCGAGAATCTGCAGCGGAACGTCACGGTGACGGCGCGGCTCGAGGGCGTCGACCTCGGCGCGGGCGTGGCATCCGCGCAGCGCACGATCGCCGGCTTGAACATGCCGGCGTCGATCCGCGTCGCCTACGGCGGCCAGTTCCAGGAGCAGCAGCGGTCGTTCCACGATCTCGTGATCGTGCTCGTGCTCGCCGTGCTGCTCGTGTTCACGGTGCTGCTGTTCGAGTTCGGCGGCTTCGCGGCGCCGATCGCCGTGATCGCGTCGGCGCTGCTCTCCACGGTCGGCGTGTTTCTCGCGCTGCTCGTCACGCGGACGACGTTCAACCTGTCGTCGTTCATGGGCCTGATCATGGTCATCGGGATCGTCGCGAAAAACGGGATCCTGCTGCTCGACGCAGACCAGCGGTTCAGGGCCGAAGGCCTGTCGCCTGAAGACAGCATGATTCAGGCGGGAGAGCGCCGGCTGCGGCCGATCCTGATGACCGCGCTGGCGACCATCGCAGGAATGATTCCACTCGCGCTCGGCTGGGGCGCGGGATCGCAGATGCTGCAGCCGCTCGCGATTGCCGTGATTGGGGGGATTCTGGCGTCGATGGTGCTCTCGCTGGTCATCACCCCCGCCGTGCACTACTACCTGGCGGACAGGGGAACCAGGAGCGCCGAACGTCGAAAGTAGAACGCCGGACGCAGGGCGGCAGCCCGTCCTTCGGCGTGCGTCGTTCTATGCCGTTCTCACCGCGGTCCGGCTGAAGCTAGGCCTCAGCCTTCTTCTTCTTGACGGCGCGTTTCCGCGTCGGCGCCTTGTGCGGTGCGGGTTCGTTGGTGGCCTGCAGCACGACGAGCCGTGTCGCGAAGACACGTCGACCGTGCTCGTCGAAGTCAATCACGGTGTGATGTTCGTTGACCTCGACGAGCGTGCCCGCCCCATACGTGGGCTGCGTCACGCGGTCGCCTTTCGACCAGTTTTTCATGGGTTACCAGCGTGGCTCCCGGCGCCCGCCGCCGCCGCCACCACCGCGGTTCCCGCCGAAGCCGCCGCCGCCGAAGCCGCCTTCGGGCTTGGGGCGCGCTTCGTTGACGGTCAGCGCGCGGCCGCCCATCTGATACTGATTCAGCTCGCTTGCCGCCTTCTGTGCTTCCTCGTCGGTCGCCATCTCGACGAACGCGAAGCCGCGTGCCCGGCCGGTGGCCGCGTCACGCATGACGCGCACCGATTCGACCGTTCCCGCTCTGCTGAAGAGCTCCTGCAGCTCGGCTTCCCCGGTCGTATACGGAAGATTCCCCACGTACAGCCTTCGACCCATCATTCACTCCCTGTCCGCATCAGGCCGCTCGCGCGCGCGCTCGATGCTGGTCACCGAACAAGGTGGACGCTGCACGTCGGCTGCACTATCACAGGGAGGGAGCGAGACGTGAGGCTCGATCGGCTCTCGGCGCGGGCGAAGCAGGCGGGGCTGACCACCAAGGGCGGGTAGTCTACCAACGCGCCCTGATCAGAAGCAAGTCCGGCACCCTCTATAATCGTGAAATGCCGTTGTTTCTGGGTAGCGACCGGCTGCTGGCCTCGCCCAGGCTCGACGGCCGGCGCGTCGGAGTCGTCTGCAACCCCGCCTCCGTGGACGCCACGCTGCGCCATGTCGCGGACCGGCTGGCGGCGCACCCCGCTGCGCGGCTGACCGCGATCTTCGGCCCGCAGCACGGGTTCCGATCCGACGTGCAGGACAACATGATCGAGACGCGGCATGCCCACGACGAAGTGCGCCGGGTGCCGGTCTATTCCCTCTACAGCGAGACGCGCGAGCCGACCGCCGAGATGCTGCGCGACCTCGACGTCCTGGTCATCGACCTCCAGGACGTGGGCGTCCGGATCTACACCTATATCTACACCATGGCGAATTGCCTGAAGGCCGCCCGCGCCCACGGCCTCGAGGTGATCGTCTGCGATCGGCCGAATCCGATCGGTGGCACGCAGGTCGAGGGGATGGTGCTCGCGCCCGGGTTCGAATCGTTCGTGGGGATGTATCCGATCCCGATGCGTCATGGGATGACGATCGGCGAGATCGCGCGGCTGTTCAACGAGCACTTCGGCATCGGCGCGCACCTCGAGGTCGTGCCGATGGAAGGCTGGCGCCGAGACATGTACTTCGACGCGACGGGCCTCACCTGGATCATCTCGTCGCCGAACATCCCGACATTCGATACGACGATGGTCTACCCCGGCGGCGTACTGTTCGAGGGCACCAACGTATCCGAAGGACGCGGCACCACGCGGCCCTTCGAGCTCGTCGGCGCGCCATGGGTCGTCGCGGAGCGCTTTGCCGACGCGATGAACCGCCGCGGGCTCCCGGGCGTCTTCTTCCGGCCCGCGATCTTCGAGCCGACGTTTCACAAGCACGCGGGGAAGGGATGCGCCGGATGCCAGGTGCACGTGCTGGATCGATCGGCGTTCCGCCCGGTCGAAACGGGCGTGGCGCTCATCGAAGCATTCCGCGCGGCCGCGCCGGATCAGTTCGGGTGGAAGCAGCCGCCGTACGAGTACGAACACGACAAGATGCCGATTGATTGCCTCGCCGGATCGTCGGCGCTGCGGGGACAGATCGAGGCAGGCACACGCGCGCGCGAGATTGCGCGGTCATGGGAGCCGGCGATCGACGCGTTCCTGAAAGTACGCGAGCCCTTTCTGATCTACGTTTGACCGCGGAGCGCGCAGATCGCAGAGAGTCTTTTTCTCTGCGGCCTCCGCGATCTCTGCGGTTAAGTCTTCTCCTTCGCCGAGCCGCGCGCGACGAGAATCTGCTCGGCGTGCCTGTGCGCGTGCTGTCCGTAGATTTCCAGCCAGCGCTCGGGCGTGTACCGGCCGCCGTGCTCTGTGTGGGTGCCGCCGCGTGCCCAGTCCGCCTCGGACATCCGCCCGAGAATCTCACCGGTTGTCCGCCGCGCGGTCTTGAAGGCGTCGAGCGACGCCTCGATCGGCCGATCGTAGAACAGACGCCTTGCGAATTCGTCCTGATCGTAGCCCTGGATCTGCGGATTGTCGACCGCCAGCAGCAGCCGCAGCCGGACGGCGCCCGTCATCTCGCTGTCCGCGAGATGGTGAACCACTTCGCGCGCCGTCCACTTGCCTGGCGCCGGCCGCGCGTCCAGGTCCTCGTCCCTCGCGCCGGCGAGCGCTTCGGCCACCACGCGGTACCCGTCGTTGTATTGATCGATCAGGTTCCTTCGAGTCGCGGTATCCATGCCATTCACCAAGTCACCAAGTCACCAATTCGCCAATTCACCAACTCGCCATTTATCCTCTCGTCTTTGCGATGCCCGGCGCCGCCGCTTCCTGCTCTGTGGCCGGTTCGAGATGGTGCGTGATCAGATGATCGCGGAGATGCTCGAAGGCATGAACAGGCGTGTCGGCATAATGGAGCAGCTCCAGATCCTTTTCCGCGATCGCGCCCCACTCGGCCATCGGCTTGAGATCGAGCACCTTCTCCCAGTATTCACGGCCGTACAGCACGATGGCAATCTGCTTCGAGAGCTTGTCGGTCTGAACCAGCGTCAGCGTCTCCATCAGCTCGTCCATGGTGCCGAAGCCGCCGGGAAAGATCACCAGCGCCTTGGCCAGATATGCGAACCAGAACTTGCGCATGAAGAAGTAGTGGAATTCGAAGTGCAGGCCGTCGGTGATGTAGGGGTTCGCGCCCTGCTCGAACGGCAGCCGGATGTTCAACCCGATCGTCTTGCCGCCGCCCTCGCGCGCGCCGCGGTTGGCGGCTTCCATGATGCCAGGGCCGCCGCCCGACGTCACGACGAAGCGATGATTCTCGAACGGCAGGGACACGGTCCAGGTCGCGAGCAGCCGCGCGAGCTCGCGCGCG
>Ga0137409_10000250_pt1 | contig 57090 bp, 41 predicted proteins | sample CZODoug1_16funga_FD_122059 | JGI IMG/M metagenome (GOLD analysis project Ga0137409, IMG submission 122059) | Vadose zone soil fungal communities from Angelo Coast Range Reserve, California, USA - CZODoug1_16fungal (Hybrid Assembly) | ecosystem: Environmental > Terrestrial > Soil > Vadose zone... | reverse complement strand
CGGCGTCGACATTGGATCGCGCGGTCGGTTTTCATCTTCGGCGGCGGGCGACGGTGTCCTGGTGGCTTCTGACTTTGCCGGCTCAGGTGACGGCTGTTGTTTAGCCGCATCTTCCCGTTTGGGTTTCGCCGGGTCCGGTTGTGCAAAACCTGAGAGCGGAAGCGCCAGCAGGATCAGGGCGGCCAGAATGACTAATCGGGTTGAAGTCGTGATCGGACGGATACTGGGGAACATCAGCATTGGTCTCCTAATAGAGTTTGTTGTGGCTCTTAAGCACCAGGAAAATGACAGGCGGCTTTTTCTCTGCCTCAGCACAATGACAGAAACCTTGCTCGAAGGGATCACGCCGCGGCGCACTCTCGCTCCGAAAGTAGTTTATGAACGGCTTCGATGAGGCCTTCCACGTCCGGCTTGGGCACATAAGCGACGGCGCCGGCCGCCATAGCTTCCTGGCGATGCATCTCGTAAGCGTCGCCGCTATAGAAGATACACGGCACCCCCGGCGTCGCCTTTGCCAGGTCCTGACATAATTGCAGACCGCTTCCATCAGGGAGCCGCCGGTCCATCACATACAAATCAAACTCTCTTTCTGTCGCCAATTGTAACGCTTCCTCGCAGGTAACCGCGGTTACCACTTCATAATCTTCCTGGGACAATAAGAGCTTCAGCATTTCCGACGTGTCCTGGTGATCATCGATGCACATAACGCGACACTTTGCTTGCGGCACCGCAAAGTATCTTTATCGACGAATCGATCGCTCCTTTGCTTCCTTCCGGTTATGCACATGGCAGAAGGACGGGGGTCGATTTAACCATCCCGCTTCAGAGCAACTTATATAACGGCGTCGAGCGCGAAGCGATGAACGCCGCCGCCTCTTGGTGGACGAACGGAACGCTGTATGTGAACGACCCGGATATGGCGATCCCAGAGAACATATCCAACGGCTTCAGCAAATTCAGTGGAAGTTACGGCAGGCTCAATACGACGTCGGATTTTCTCAGCGGCGGTCAGCTGTTGATTGGAGACAACACTCCGTTTATTGCGCCCGATCGGATAAGCGCCTTCCTTAACCCGGACTTTGTCGCCTTACCTCAACAAGGCACAGCGGCAAGACCGGAAAGTATGACGAATTTCTACCACAAGCTTGAACACTCCCCTTCGCCACTCTATTTGACCAAAGAAAATGGTGATGTGATTGTCGGCTTGTCAAACTGGGATATGAGTAACTCCGCTACGCAGACGGTTACTTTTTCTGATTTGGGCTTAAGTCCATCAACATCCTATACGGTCACAGAACTCTACAGCAGTACTCAGCTCGGAACGTTTGCAGGCAGCTATGGGCGGACGCTGCTGCCTGGAGAGTCTGTCGTACTGAAGATTTCGACCACGTCGTCATCGTTGCCAGCGCCTCCGACCAATCTGGCATTGGGACAATCGGCGAGCGCTTCAAGTATATATGGCACGGGCAATGAGGCCTCAAAAGCAATTGACGGCAATATCTCAACACGCTGGAGTGCCGCTAACAGTCCATACAATGGCCAGTGGCTTGAAATTGATTTTGGCAGCGCGACCAACGTAAACCGTGTCGTTGTCAGAGAATATGGCAACGGGAGACAAGTCTTTCAGATTGAGAACTATTCTCTTCAGTACTGGAATGGAACCAGCTACGTGAGTATCACGAACGGTTTCACAATCACGGATTTCAAGACCATCGATTTTCCAACCGTACAAACCACCAACCTGAGGCTGGTGGCAACCACAGCCAATTTCATTCCGTCCATTATGGAAATGGAAGCGTACAACGTCAGTGGAAATACCGGCAGTGTGATCGATCAGGATGACAGTAGCGCAGTCACTTTTTCAACGTATTCTGATATACGTGCAGGTGTGCAACGCATGCAAACATTCAAGATCACGCAGTCCAGCCTGCCAAAAATTGATATGTACCTTTGGGAGAGCTATGTGAACAAGGTTCCAGAGGATAATTATTATATCGACGTCGTCTTACTAGACACGAACTACAACCCGGTCTCGACGCTATTCACGGCTGCTCTTGCCTCTAACAATATCCCAGGAACTCCTCCAACGGCATATTCGATCTATCCGAAACTGACCGGCTTGGATACGACCAAGAATTACGGCATCGTCCTTCGTTCACCAGCGACAATCGATGATTCATCAACGAACAACAAATACGGATTCGCTTACAGCGACAGCAACCCATATGCCAACGGGTTTGAGAGGTTATCGACAAACGGTGGATCGACCTGGACCACCGAAAGCAGCGGCAATAGGGATTTGATGTTCACGATTTACAAGTAATCAATGGGGAAATGGAAGCCCGAGATCTTTTCACCAATGGTACCGCCGGTCGCGTCGCTCAATGCTCGCGACCGGCGCACCATCCGCAAGACTCTCGGCCTGTGTGCCCGAAATTTTACGCCCGGCTGGATCTGCGGGCGAGGTCGCGAAGAACCTCAATCTATTTTTTCAGGGTATCAGCCTCACGAAGGCCCAAGTTGCGAGGTTCGGCGGCTAAATTGCACGCTTCGGTAGCGTGTACGACGATGCGCGCGATGCGATCGTCATGTCAGCCGACTCCTGGTCGCGGGCGACTGCCTTTATCGTCGAGAACACTTAGAAACGAGTTTCGATAGAATGCAGCAGCGAACAGCATGAAGTCGTCTGCTGCTGTCGGAGGCCAAGCGATGGCAGGGAAATCGAGGTTTCATGGTATTTGGCCGGCCGCTGCGCTTAGCATGGCGCTGTGGTCCCACGGCGTGGGCGCACACATATCCTACGATGCGCAGACACGTGTCTTTCGCTTGTCGGGCGAACAATCGGAATATTTCTTAGGCGTCGACGATCAGGGCTATCTGCGACCCATCTATTGGGGCAGGCCCCTCGACCCCTTCGTTCGTCTGACCGTCATACCGCCACCCGCGATGAGCGCAATGGACGTACCGGGCTCGGCGGTTGCACAAGAGTATGCAGGCCAGGGCGGGGGTATCCTTACCGAGCCGGGGATCAAGGTCGCCTTCGCCGACGGAAATCGCGATCTGGTGCTGAAATATCGCTCGCATCACGTTGCCGGCGATACGCTCACCATTGATCTCGCCGACATCTCGCGTCCCTTTACCGTGACGCTGCGCTATGTGCTCGATTCGCGGACCGGCATCATCGGCCGTTCGGCGAGCGCGCGCAACGACGGATCGACACCGGTGCGTGTCGATCAGATCGCCGCCGCGACGATGACGCTGCCCTACCAGCCCCACTATCGGTTAAGTTATCTTGCTGGTCGTTGGGCCGCGGAATTCAGCCTGCACCATCAGCCGATCGGACCGGCGCTGTCGATTCTGGAGAGTCGGCGCGGTGCGACCAGCGACAACATGTCGCCCTGGTTCGCAGTCGACCGCGAGGGTGTCACCAGCGAGGAGAGCGGTCCGGTTTGGTTCGGTTCGCTGGCTTGGAGCGGAACGTGGCGCATTAGTGTCGGCGCCGACCTCTTAGGCCGCGTGCGTATCGCGGGCGGCTACAATTCTTACGACTTCTCGTGGGCGCTGCGGCCCGGAGAGCAACTCGAGACACCCATCTTCTACATCGGCTATTCGGACAACGGCATGGGGGGAGCCTCGCGCCTACTCCACGGGTTCGAAAGAGCCAACATCATGCCCGGCAATGGCCAACCCAGATTACGCCCAGTGCTCTACAACAGTTGGGAGGCGACCGAGTTCGCGGTCGACGAAGCCGGCCAGATCGCGCTGGCAGAGAAGGCCGCGCGCATCGGCGTCGAGCGCTTCGTGATGGACGACGGCTGGTTCGGCCGACGCAACAGCGATCGCGCGGGACTGGGGGACTGGACGCCGAGCAGAACCAAATTTCCCAACGGGCTGAAGCCGCTGATCGATCGGGTTCACGCGTTCGGCATGGAGTTCGGACTGTGGGTCGAGCCCGAGATGGTCAATCCCGACAGCGACCTCTATCGTGCACATCCCGCATGGGTTATTAATTTCGCCGGCCGTCCGCGCACCGAGGCACGCCACCAGTTGACACTGAATCTCGCCCGTACCGACGTGCGCGATCATGTACTCAAGGTGCTGGACGAGTTGCTCTCCTCCAACGACATACAGTTTCTCAAATGGGACTATAACCGCAGTTTCACCGAGCCCGGTTGGCCCGAGAGGCGTCCCCTGGACCAGCAGCGGCTGTACGTCGACTATACCCGCAATCTCTACCACATCCTGGCTGAACTCAGGAAGCGTCACCCCAGTGTCGAGATCGAGAGCTGCTCGGGTGGCGGCGGGCGAGCCGATCTCGGCATCATGCGCTACACCGATCAGATATGGATTTCCGACAACACCGATCCGTTCGATCGGCTGAGCATTCAGGACGGGTTCACCCACGCGTTCACACCGGCGGTGATGGTTGCCTGGACTACCGATGTTCCCCATTGGAGCACGGATCGCACCACCGATCTGCGTTATCGCTTCCTCTCGGCGATGCAGGGCGCTCTCGGCATCGGCAATAATCTCAACAAATGGAGCGATGCGGATTTTGCTGTCGCGGCCAGTATGGTGGCTGACTACAAGGTGATCCGAGGCACCGTCCAGTCAGGTCAGATCTTCCGCCTGGTCCGGCCTGAAGAGGATGCTCCGACCATTGATACACTCTATGTCGCTGGAGACCATCGGCAGGCCGTACTGTTCCATATGCTGCGCAACTTTCGGGCGCGGGACGATGAGCCCGCGATCTTGCTTCGTGGCCTCGACTCGACTCTGCGATACAAGGCGAGGGTCGTCGGCGGTGGGCCGCTGCCCGTCGGTGTACCCGAGGATGCGATGGGGTCCTATTGGATGGGGCAGGGCGTGACCATCGCACTGCGCGGCGATTTCAAGGGAGTTGGCCTGCTTCTGGAGGCAGAATGAGCGACTTCCCCTTCATGCACCGAGTCATAGCGTCGCCGGTTGCGATCTTCCGATCCAGCCGTTCGCACAGGCGGCGATGACCGTAACGGTGCGGGAATGGGGGCGCCTGCCGACGGGTGAGCGGATACTGATGGCGCGCCTCGCCGACGCCTCGGGTCTCGAGGCGCGGATCATGAATTACGGTGCGACGGTCACGTCGATCCGCTGCCGAGACCGCGCAGAAATCGTGGACGAGGTGGTTCTCGGCTTCGACAGCTTCCTTGACTATCTGACGCCCGATCTGCAGGCGCGGTGGCCCTATCTTGGCTCCACGCTCGGCCGCTATGCGAACCGGATCGCGGGGGCCAGTTTCGTCATCGACGGAACGCGCTACGCGCTCAGCGCGAACGACGGACGCAATCATCTTCACGGAGGCTCGCGGGGTTTCGACAGGGCGGTATGGACGATGCATCCGATAGCGGGCGCCAACGGTGTTGCGCTCTCGCTGGTGAGCCCCGATGGCGAACAGGGTTACCCCGGCCGCCTCGGTGTGCAGCTCGACATCCTTCTCGAAGGTCTGGGCGAACTGGTCTTCCGCTACCGCGCCCGCACGGATCGTCCTACTCATGTCAATCTGACGAGCCATTGCTATTTCAACCTGGGAGGCAGCAGCAGTTCGAGCGTCGCCGATCATGAACTGCAGATCAGCGCGAGCCGGGTGATCCCGGTCGATGGGGCCGCGCTGCCTACGGGCGCGCCAATCGACGTTGCCGGGTCGGGTCTCGACCTGCGAAAAACGTCGGTGCTCGCGGACACACTCGCGCGCACTGACCCACAGATCGCAACCGCCGCGGGCGTAAACCACTGCTATGCCCTTGATCGGCCCGGAATCGATCACGTCGCCGCGATCCTGTGGCATCCTCCGTCGGGTCGGCAGTTGTGGCTGCGCACTACAGCCCCCGGCCTTCACCTCTATACGGCCAACCATTTCGATGGCACGCTGCGCGGGCGGCACGGACATCCGTGGTTGCGTCACTGCGCGGCGGCATTGGAACCACAATACTTCCCCGACAGTCCGAACCGCCGCGATTTTCCGACGACGCTGCTGCGGCCCGGCGACTGGTTTCGCGCTGAAACCCGAATGCGCTTCGGCACGCGATGACCCAGTCGTCATTCTTCCAACCGCGCTATCTTGTGTTAATCATGCAATCAATTCGCTTCTGCCGCGCGGGTTCCTAGACCGGTCGTTTTGGATCTCCGCCCGCCTCGAGAAGGAGATCCAGCGCACCTTCGATCAGCTTGAACATTTCGTCCCGCGCCCGGGGCGGATCGCGAGCGACGATGGCATCGGCGACGACCTTGTGATCGGCCGCGCTCGCTCTGGGGACGCCTTTGTAGGCATTCGTTCGCCGGATGCTGAAACGCAGTGTCCCTTCCGTCAGATCGGTGAACTGGCGAAAGAACCGATTGTTGCTCGCTTCGAGGACCGCCACATGAAAAGCGATATCGGCTTCGAGAGCGTCGTCCTCGCCCGCGTCCGCCGCAATCATCCGGTCGATGGCCTCCATGATGTGATCGCGCTGCGCCTCGGTTGCGCCACGGGCTGCCATTCCCGCGGCGCACGGCTCGATCGCGAGCCGGACTTCGGTAAAATCGACCAGCAATTCGATCGAGAAGTTTCGCTCCAACATCCAGCGCAGTACGTCGGGATCGAGCAAATTCCAGCGGTCCTCCGGCTGTACCGTGGTTCCCGATCGCGGACGTGCCACCAGCAATCCTTTTGTCGTCAACATCTTGACGGCTTCTCGAACGACGGGGCGGCTTGCCGAGTATTGCTGGCACAGTTCCGCCTCAAAGGGAAAAGTGTTGCCGTGACTAAATCGGCCGGTGACGATCGCGCGACCAAGATCCTGAAGGATTTGCGTGGTGAGGTTGGGGCCTTCGCGGGTGAATCGGGAAAAGGTGTCGCTCATGTGCCGCATCGTCTCCTTTCACGCCACCGGGGAGGCGTCATCGCCAAGACCCCCTAAAAGCTACGGCGGCACACGTGCCGCTGTGCCCCAATGCGGGGCTGACTTCCCGTTGATCCGCCACGATAGGTCGAGCCGCCGAGCTCATCGCGCTCTCCGCCACACCATACCCACACAGCGGTAGGATACCCGCTATTCCGTTCTCCGACATACTTATATTATTTAAATTGACTCAGCACCAGACTTCCGGCTTGCGTCGGAGGCGATGAAAGCTCCAATGTGCTTGCCGAGTCGCGCGTCAGGTGCAGCGACGCCATCTTGCGAGTGTGCAATTCACGGTAATTTGCGTGATGCCTCACCCTTTGAACCGCCGCGTCGGCAGGCCCACAACGCCCGCATCCACTTCGAACAAGGCCCCCGCGTGCGTTTCACCCTCACACCCCAGAGAGGCGGACGTGACGAACATTCGATCCAGCCCATCACCTGCAAACACCATGCTCGTGATATTGGACGTGGGCAAGGGGATGACGCGGTCCAGCCGGCCATCAGGGAGGAATCGGCTGATGCGAGCGCCGCCCCAGTGCGCGATCCAGATGCCGCCCTGCGCGTCCGTAGTCATTCCATCCGGATAGCCCCATGCCATGTCGAAGCGCAGGAAAACTCGCTTGTTGGACAGGTTGCCCGCCGGGTCCAAATCGAAAGCAAAGACAGTGCGGGCGGCGGTGTCGGTGTGATAAAGAGTGCTGCCGTCGGGACTGAAGGTCGGTCCGTTGGTGATTTCGTAGCCTTCGTCATGGCGCGACCAGCGCAAATCCGGATCGAGTCGGTATAGCGTACCGGTCTTCTCGCCGCCCTTGTCACTCATGGTTCCCGCCCAGAGGCGACCACTGGCATCCACCTTCGCATCATTGAGCCGATTATCAGGACGATCAGGCTCCGGATTGCCGATCCGCTTGAATCCAAATGGCTCCAGACAGAGCGAAGCAAAACCGCTCTTCAGACCCACCAGCAGATCATCGCGTGCCTCGCGCTCGACCACCCAGCCAATTCGCTCGGGTGCTTCCCAGCTTTGCACGGCACCGCTGGCGAGGTTCAGTCGCCGTATGGCGGGCGCAAAAATGTCGACCCAAAGCAGGGTTTGGCGGATTGGCGACCAGAGAGGCCCTTCGCCCAGAATGTCGCGGGTGTCGCGGGAGATCACGCGAACGGGATTATTGCGGCCCATCAATCCTATATATATGATATAAAGGCCAAGTCAACTGAAATCGGCAATCGCGGAAGAACGCGCTGGACAGTAACCTGTGGGCGAAAGGGAAATGAGCACTACCAGACGGAGCTTCCTGGCACGCACGGCCGCAGCGGCGCTGGCGGCCACCGGTTCGCTGCTTGCCGGCTGCCCCCGCAGGGAGAGCGGCGTCCGTATCGGTTTCATCCTCAAACAACCCGAGGAGCAGTGGTTCCAAAGCGAGTGGCATTTCGCGGGGCTGGCAGCACGGGATCGGGGATTCGAGCTGATCCGTATCGGCGCGACCGATGGAGAGAGAGTACTGACGGCCATTGACGACCTGTACGCCAAATATGCACAGGGGTTCGTGATCTGCGCTCCCGATCCTAATCTCGGCACCGCGATCCGTCAGCTCGCCGGCGCCCACGGCCTCAAGGTGCTGTCGGTGGATGACCGGCTGCTCGGGCCTGATGGGCGACCCTTGCCATCGATCCCTTATGTGGGTATTTCAGCGAGCGCAATCGGCGAAATGGCTGGACGCGAAGCCGCCGACGAAGCGAAGCGGCGGCGGTGGGACCTGACCCAAACCGGGGTACTCCGCCTCGCGTACGACAGCCTGGATACGAGTCGCGAGCGGACCACAGGGGGGGCTCGAGCGGCCATGGCGGCAGGGATCTCGCCCGGTCAAATCTACAGCGCGCCGCAACGGACAACCGATACCGAAGGCGGATTCACCGCCGCCGACCCTGTGCTCACTCAGCACCGGGCGATTCATCACTGGATCATCCTGGGCTTGAATGATGAAGCCGTGCTGGGTGGCGTGCGCGCGGCCGAGGGGGCGGGGTTCGGTGCCGACACGGTGATCGGCGTGGGCATCGGCGGGTCGGGAACCGCCGATGCGGAGTTCTCCAAGCCTCGAAGGACCGGCTTTCACGCCTCGGTATTGCTCAGTGCCAGGAAGCATGGCTATGACACGACCTCGACGATGTACGACTGGATCGTGCATGGGGTCGAGCCGCCGCCGGTCACATACACCAGCGGGATCATGATGACACGCGACAATTTCCGCCCGCTGCTGCGCGAGGAAGCGGCATGACGGCGCTGCTCGAGTACGCCGCCGTCGGCAAGGTCTTTCCGGCCGTGGTGGCTCTGCAGGACGTTTCGTTTTCCGTCGCGGGCGGCGAAGTCCGCGCCCTCATGGGCGAAAACGGCGCGGGCAAGTCCACGTTGCTCAAGATCCTCGCGGGCGACTATGCGCCGGACAGCGGCAGCCTGAGGGTGAACGGCGTTGCGCGAGTCTTCAAGTCGCCGCGCGAGAGCCAGGCCGCCGGCATCGCCATCATCCATCAGGAACTGCATCTCGCGCCCGAACTATCCGTCACGGAGAATCTGCTGCTGGGCAGGATGCCCGCGCGGTCGGGTTTCATCCAACGTGACGCCGCGCGCGCCACCGTTCGGCGTCTCATCGAGAGGCTTGGCGAGGACGTCGATCCCGACGCAAAAGTCCGCACTCTGCCGATCGGCAAACGTCAGATGATCGAGATTGGCAAGGCACTCCTTCGAGACGCGCACGTCATCGCGTTCGACGAGCCCACCAGTTCGCTGAGCGCGCGCGAGACCAGCACGTTGATGCGCATCATTGCGGACCTGCGTTCAGAGGGCCGAGTCATCCTTTACGTGAGCCATCGCATGGAGGAAGTGCTTGAGATTTCCGATACGGTCACCGTGCTCCGCGACGGCCGCCACGTGGGTGATTTCCTGAACAAGTCGCTTCTCACCCAAGATGCGTTAATCAGCGCAATGTCCGGACGTACCATCACCGACATCTACGACTATCGTGCGCGCCCCCTCGGCTCGGTTTCGGTCGAGATCGAGGCGCTGGAGGGTCCGGGGCTGCGCGAACCGATCACCCTTAAGATACGGCAAGGCGAGATCCTCGGCCTTTTTGGCTTGGTCGGTGCGGGCCGCTCCGAGCTGCTTCGCCTGATCTACGGCGCCGCGGCGCCCACGGGGGGCCAGGTGCGGATTCACGGGCAAGCGCTGTCCGCAGCGGATCCACGCGAGGCGATCGCCGCCGGCCTGGCGCTTTGCCCCGAGGATCGAAAAGACGAGGGCATCGTGCCGCGTGCCCCGGTCACCGAGAACATCGCCATCGCACGCCGCAACATCAAGAACACGGGCAGCCTATTCGTTGATTTTCATGCCGAGACCAGCCGATCCGCGCAACTGATCTCGCTCTTGCGGGTCAAGACGCCGTCGCCGGCCACTGCCATCTCCGCGCTGTCGGGCGGCAACCAACAAAAAGTGATCATCGCTCGTTGGCTGAACGCAGACGCACGTATTTTGCTGATGGATGAGCCGACGCGCGGGATCGATGTCGCTGCCCGCAGCGAGATCTATGGCCACATGTACCGGCTGGCGGAGACGGGCAAGACGATCCTGTTTGCATCCTCTGACATCCCAGAAGTCATGGGCGTGGCCGATCGAATCGTGGTCATGCGGGAAGGGCGTATCGCCGCGATCATGGAGCGCGCCGCTGCCACGCCGGATCGCCTTCTGCGGCTTGCGTTACCCGATGGGCGCGCCGGCTCAGCATGAACGCATCAATCCAGATCGTTCGCCGCTTCGGAGTGCAATTAGTGTTGCTGGTGTTGGTCCTGGCAGGGTTCTGCGTGCTCGTCCCAGACTTCGCGGGTCTGCGCAATATGCGCGGTCTCATCTTGTCCGTGACGCTGGTGGGAACTATTGCCACTACGATGATGTTGGTTCTGGCGCTACGCGAGGTCGACCTATCGGTGGGCTCGATCACCGCGCTGGCGGGTGTGCTGACGGCGGTCGTGATCGAACGGACGGGCGGCGTCGCCATCGGAATCATTGCCGGCCTCGCAGCGGGCGCCGTGATCGGTTTTCTGAACGGCTGGGTGGTGGCAAGACTGAGGGTTAATTCGCTGATCGTGACGCTGGCCACCATGGAGATCGTGCGGGGCTTGGCCTTCCTCACCTCGGGTGGCAAGGCCGTATCCATACTGGTGGAGCGCTTCTACATACTCGGCTCGGGCAGTTTCCTCGGCCTCAATTACCCGATCTGGATCATGTTCCTGGCGTTCGTCGCCTTCGGCACGCTGCTCAATCGCACCGTGTTTGGACGCAATGTGTTGGCGATCGGCGGCAACCCCGAAGCGGCGCGGCTTGCCGGCGTGCCCGTCGACCGAGTCCGCATTGGCGTTTTTGTTCTACAGGGGCTCGTCGCCGCAGTTGCGGGAATCGTCCTAGCTGCGCGAATCACCTCGGGCCAGCCAAACACGAGTCAGGGTCTGGAGCTTGCGGTGATCTCTGCCTGCGTACTGGGGGGCGTATCCCTGTCGGGCGGTGTTGCCACGGTAGCCGGAGTCATCATCGGCGTGTTGATCATGGGTGCGGCCCAGAACGCCCTCAATCTGCTCGATGTTCCCACTTTCTACCAATACGTCGTGCGAGGTGGAATTCTGCTCGCCGCCGTCATTTTCGACCGCCTGCGCCAATCCGGCCGGGTGCGTCTACCACAGCGCGGTTCCCGCTCCACGAGTCAACAATGAAGCTTCGCCTATGAGTCTCATCGCAAAAATCGAGACGTTCCGTGTGTGGCCCCGGTGGCTGTTTGTGCGCATCGAAACGACTGACGGCCTGATCGGCTGGGGGGAGGCGAGCCTGGAGGGCCACGCAGAGGCCGTCGACGGCGCGATGGAGCACATCCGAGACCGGTTGATCGGTGCGGACGCGGCGCGCATCGAGGATGCGTGGCAGACTATGTATCGACTGGGGTTTTATCGCGGCGGACCGGTCCTGATGTCCGCGATCGCTGGAACCGACCAGGCGCTGTGGGATATCAAGGGTAAACGGCTAGGCGTTCCCGTTTGGGAGCTACTGGGGGGGAAAGTGCGCGACCGCGTCGACGTCTACGCGTGGATCGGCGGGGATTGCCCATCGGATGTTGTCGCCGCGGCCGCGGCGCGCAAGGCGCAAGGTTTGCGCGCCGTCAAAATGAACGGTACGGGAGATCTGGGATGGCTGGACAGTCCGACGCGTCTGGATGACGCGGTCGAACGCCTGCAACGGGTTCGGGAGGTGGGAGTTGACGTGGGAGTGGATTTCCACGGACGCGTCCACAAACCGATGGCGCGCCAGCTCGCACGCGCGCTCGAACCCATGCGCCCCTTGTTCATCGAGGAACCGCTGCTCTCCGAAAACCCCGAGGCGATTGCCCAGCTCGCACACTACACCAGCGTGCCCATTGCGGTGGGTGAGCGCCTTTACACACGCTTCGAATTCAAGCGCCTCTTCGAGCTTGCCGCAGTCGACATCATCCAGCCCGACCTGAGCCATGCAGGTGGCATCTCCGAGGTTCGCCGCATCGCTGCGATGGCCGAGGCGTATGACGTCGCTGTAGCACCGCATTGTCCGCTCGGGCCGTTGGCGTTGGCCGCATGTCTGCAGATCGCGGTGGCCACGCCCAACTTCGTCATCCAGGAGATTTCGCTCGGCATCCACTACAACAGTCCGGCCGCCGATCTTTTGACCTACCTCGCCGACGGCCGGGTTTTCGATATCGTCGGTGGCAGCGTTGCCGCGCCGACGGCACCGGGCCTGGGTGTGTCAATTGACGAGGCTCGCGTCCGCGAGGCGGCGAAAGACGCGCACCGCTGGCGCAATCCCATCTGGCGCGGGCCGGACGGGAGCCTGCGCGAATGGTGAGTCAGCGTTTCCTCGATAAGCACGTCATCATCACCGGCGCGTTGGGAGGTATTGGCTTTGCGACGGCGGAACGCTTCGCCGCCGAGGGGGCGAAATTGATGTTGGTCGATCTTCTGTCCGATGACGGTTCAGCCGCAGAGCGACTACGCAGCGCAGGTGCGCCACAGGTGGCGACCGCAGCCTGCGATATTGCCGAGGAGGAGCAAGTGGCTGCGGTGGTCGAGCGCACCCAGGCCGAACTGGGTGGCCTTGATGTCATCGTGAACGTGGCGGGCATGATGATCTACAAGCCTATCGCCGAGTTGACCGGCGCAGATTGGCGCCGCATTCTCGATGTCAACTTGCTTGGCGCGGCGTTCTTCACGACCCAAGCGCTGCGTCACATGGCCGGCGGCGGCGCCATAGTGAACGTCGCCTCGATCCACGCCCGCCAGACGTCCACGTTGGTGGCTCCCTACGCCGCGGCGAAAGCCGCCCTCGAGAGCCTGACGCGATCGGCCGCGATCGAGGGCCGCGTGCGCAACATCCGTGTCAACGCCGTGTTGCCCGGGGCGGTGGACACCGCGATGCTGAGGTCAAGTCCCGCCATTCAGTCCGGCGCGGAGAAGATTGATCCAGCAGAGGTGGGATCGCCAGCGGATATCGCGGCGACCATCGCGTTCCTTGCCTCCGACGACGCCCGGTTCGTGACCGGCGCCTCGGTATTGGTCGATGGAGGACGGCTTGCGAAGCTGTGACGTGGTGGCTACGCTGCGCCGCAATTCGCGGGTGCGTGCTGTGGAACCGCATTGATGCGTGCTGCGAAGTTCATCGCCGGCGACTGGGGCACGAGCAACTTGCGGCTTTTTCTCTGCGATGCGGAGGGGGCGGCGCTTGACGCGATCAGCGGTCCGGGCGCGGCCGACGCGAGCGGCCGGTTCGCTCAGGTCTTCGGCTCCCTGACGGCACGCTGGAAGGAGAGCCACGGAGTGTTGCCCGCGGTGCTTTGCGGGATGGTCGGGTCGAGCCTCGGGTGGACTCAGGCACCTTACCTCCCGTGCCCTGCCAGGCCTGAACAGATCGCCGATGCGTGTGCCTCATTACAGGAGGGCGCCATCGCGGTTGTACCCGGGTTGTCGTGCCACAACCGGTTCAATGCGCCCGATTTCATGCGCGGCGAGGAAACTCAGATACTCGGTGCGCTGAATTTGGCGGCGGAGCTCCGCGAGGGGCGTTGCGTGATCTGTCTCCCCGGCACGCACACCAAGTGGGTGGTGGTCGACGAGGGATGGGTCCGCGAATTTTTTACCGCGCCAACCGGAGAGGTATTCGCTCTGTTGCGCGACCACAGTGTTCTGATCCGTGGAAACGACGGCGTTGCGAGCACGACGCACATGGACGCTTTCGACAACGGGTTGGCGCACTTCAACGAATTCCCACATACCCAGCTGCTGCATCGCCTGTTCGAACCTCGCAGCCGCCAGCTCAGCGGCGAATTCGCGGCCGAGGCGGCGTCGGCTTATCTCTCGGGGCTGCTGGTGGCCAGCGATGTCCACGGGGCATTGGATGTCCTGTGCGGTTCTGTGCGCCACGTGTTCCTGGTCGGCGCCACGCAGCTTATGCAGCTCTACGCACGTGCCTGTGCGTCCCGCGGCTATGACACCTCGCAGGTGGATGGCGATGCGGCATCGCTCAATGGGCTCTTGCAGGTACACCGTTTATTGTCGCGGGGGGTGACAGGAACATGAGATCTGAACCGGCGTCCGGGATCCCCTTGATTGCGATCCTGCGTGGGGTGGTCCCAGAAAGGGTAGTCGACGTAGCCAACGTGTTGTACGACGCAGGCATCCGCATGATCGAAGTGCCACTCAATTCCCCCGATCCGTTCACGAGCATCGCGGCGCTTGCGGCCTGCGGACGGGCCGACTGGACGATCGGAGCGGGGACCGTGCTGACGGCGGATGACGTACGCCGCACAAAGCAGGCCGGCGGCCGCATCGCCGTCATGCCGAACTGTGACGGCGACGTGATCCGATGTGGCTTGCAACTCGACCTGCAGGTGCTGCCCGGCATAGCAACACCAACCGAAGCGTTTCACGCGATTCGCGCCGGCGCGAAGCAACTCAAGCTGTTTCCCGCATCGACCTACGGCCCACAACACCTGCAGGCTCTGCGCGCCGTGCTGCCGCGCGATGTCGGAGTATTTCCGGTGGGCGGCGTCGGTGCGCGCAATATCGCCGAATGGCTCGCGGCCGGCGCGGCCGGCCTTGGGTTTGGCTCGGACCTCTTCCGCCCGGAATACGACCTGGCGGAAATCGGGCGGCGGGCAGCCGGCTTCGTGCAGGCGGCACGGGGCGCCAGGGCCGATTCTCGAGGCCGCAGCTCATAGAGAGCATCCATTTCTTGGGGGTGTACACTGAACAAGCGTAGGCACTAGCCGAACTTCGCGGATTCGAGGCTCATCGACTGCGAGCGTCGTCCACGCCTGGGATTTGGGCGGCGCCATCGGCGCCGTCAATGTATCCGTACCGCGCTCGTAGGCATCTTTGCAGGCGGCAATCAATGCCGGCCAGTGCGAGGAATTATCACATTGGCAACATCATCGCGGGCGTCTGCGGGACGTCGCGGTGCAGAAGGCCCCGAGTTGAAATACGGCCTAACACGGGGCCAGGTAGTAATAACTACGGAAGGTGTGCGTCAGGCATTCTGATTGCGGAGCCCTGACTGGGTCCGAACCAGACTAACGCAGCGTGCAGATCACCAGTTCCGGATCGGCGTTCATTCTGATCGGCAGGTTGCTGCAACCGATGCCGCGGCTCACGATCAGGGGGCCGTTTCCCTTGACTTCGAATCTGCCCTGCGAATACGTGCGGCTCAGGGGGCCCTGCGCGGTAAAGATCGGAGTTCCGTCGCGCAGAGCGATTTGACCGCCATGCGTGTGGCCGGCAAATCCCGCGTCGAACTTTTCATCATCCAGCAACAACAGTCCGTCCGGTGAATGCGTCAGGAAAATGCGAATCTGACTTGCGTCCTTGAATGCCAGCGCGGCATCGGCATTTCCAGTCCACGGATCGTCGATCCCGCAAATCGAAACGGAGTCGAAGGGGGAGGGAAGCGTGATATTCCTGTTGACGAGCATCTCCACTCCCGCTGCCGCTAGCAGCTGTGTTAGCTGCCGTTCGTCCGCCCATAAATCGTGATTTCCCAATACCGCATATTTTCCCAACGGCGCGTGGCAACGGGATAGGCCATCGGCCAGCGCAGCGGCATATATTGCCTTGCACGACACGAAATCCCCGCCGAGCAGGAGGACATCCGGCCGAATATCGGCCAACTTGTCGAAGAGCTCTGAAAAAATCCCGGGATGGGTGGTGGGTCCGGCGTGAAAGTCGGATGCGAATGCAATGGTCAAGGGTACGCGCAGCGATTTTTCTTTTGCAACAAATACGTCGTGCAGGGAAACGCCGAGCTTGCCGTGCAGCCCGCAGCGATAGCTCCACGCGGCAATCAATCCATTCAGAAGCGCGGAATCCAGTAGGCGTTCAGCGAGCCGCCTGAAACGATGATTGCGTTTACCGCGATTCTCAACTTGCGAGTTCATACGCCGTGTTGCGGCCTCCACCGGACGCTTGCGCAGCAGCATACTCCGCGGGTGCAGGTTATTCGCAGCGCCGGTCAGGCGACCAGGGCGCTGTGCAGCGACTTTATCTGCCGCGCCGTGGTGCTGAGCATCCGTTTGCAGGCATCGGCGTCCAGTTCGAGACGTTGGAACGCCGCGACGGCGGTCACGGTCTCGTCGAGCAACCCGCGGAAGAACACGCACGGCACGAGCGAAATCGCGGCGATGAGAACGTCCGTGAGCGGGCCTGCCCCAATCGCCGGGAGAGTGGTCGCGTTTTGGTTGCCTACCGCGGATACGATTGACGGCGCGAATTTCCAATGACCCAGGATGGCGCCCGCAATTCGCGGGTGCCCATTGCTGAGCACCTGAGTGGCGGCATCGTCGACGCCCAGTGCCGCTCCGTGCTGGTGGGCCCGCACAGTGATGTAGAGGCTGCCAATGTTGTGCATGAGCCCGGCCACGAGTGCCTCATCGGGATTCGCCGCCCGCGTCTCGCGGGCGAGCACGTAGGCAATCGATGCGACCAGTGTTCCCTTGCGCCACAGCTCCTGCAGCTGCGGACGCAGCATCGCGACACTCTCGCCCGCGTTCATCTGCTGCAGGGCAAACGACACGGCGCTGCAGCGCACCAACTGATGGCCTAAGCGTTTCACTGCCTGCTGCAGCTCAGTGGTCGGCTTGGCCGACGGATTCAGGAATGCGGAGTTCGCGAGCCGCAGGATTCGCACCGCCAGAGCCGCGTCGATTCCGATCACCCGTGCTACCTGGGCCGGGGTGGCGCGGGGATCCTCGAGCGCCTGCTGCACCCTCTGCGCAATATCCGGAAACGACGGCAGGCGTAGATCGCCGCTCGCCAGTTCCGCGGACAGCTCCTTGAGGAATTCAGAGGGGGCCAACGCGCGGGCAGGCTCGTGTTGCCGCCGGGATACCGGAATTGCCATCGCAGCCTCCTGATTCCACTATGCATCCGTGAGTGCTATCGGCCCGGCAACGTCGCTCTTTAGGGGTTTCCCGCCGGTTTTATGGCCGATCAGCGCCAAAACTGGTAGGCTAACGGCCCGGTTTCATAGGGCTGGTAGACAAGGGCGGTAGCGTGCGCGACTGTCTCCGTTCGACGCTGAGAGATTCAGCAGGCGTACCGCTGCTATCGTCAGGCATAACCAACTGATTTTTAAAGCTTTTTTATTAAGGTTTTCGATATTGTTTTGCCCCGGTTTTGGTAACTCGAAGAAAGGAGACGATGTATGGCACGGCCAAAGAGCGTCAGGACCGATAGAGTGTGGCTCCGTGACGATTTCAACGACAAGCTGGATAAATTCGATGAGGAGCTGAAATTAGGTGAATTTCTACATTCGACACCTAACGGATCGGCCATCGGACAATATCTCAGGCACGAACGGAAGGATCGTCAAGAGAGCAAGAGCCACGAACCGGAATACCGCTTTTTCTACGATGCCAGCTCACAAAAGGCTGATTATTTGGCCGTTTGGGTACGAATGGAAAAGTATCCCACGGTGATACGCCACACGGTCGAGAACGTCACCCCCGACGAGGCGCAAACGATCCATGCACGCACCGCGTCCAATTTGCGGTGGAGCCCGGCGCAGTTTGGGTGGGCCGTTGCCGAATTGGAGATAGAAAGGCAATCAAAGGCCGATACGGCGGAATAGCAACGACGATGCACATCGGACCCGGACAGAAGAGCGTCCGCGCTTCTGCCGGGTTCTCCTTGTATGGGGAATGAAGACTCTAACCTTCCGCTCCTTATCTCTGGCTCTTGCACTGATTGCTGTCGCCCCGTATTGCGGCGGGCAGACCGCACCGGGCTATGACGCCTTAATCACTCAAGGCAACGCGCTCCTGCAGGCTGGCAACGCCGATGAGGCGCTCAAATCTGGTGAAGCGGCCATTAAGGCCAGAGCAGATCGGTGGGAGGGCTACTCGCTTGCGGGCGGCGCGCTGCTGAATTTGAAACGCTACGAAGACGCCGCTGATGCGTTGAGCAAAGCGATTGAGAAGGCGCCACAGTCGAAGCAGCCGGCACTGCGCGCGCTGCGTCGAGAGTGCCTGCTTGCTGAATCTGGATACCCACCGTCAACCGATACAAGTCTGACAGCTAATACAAGTGCGCCGGCTGCTGGCGGCGTACCCGCCACCGGCGGCGTACCCGCTAGCGGCAGCGTTCCGGCTGCTGGCAGCATGCCGGCGACGACTGGCGAAGTCGAGATCGTGCTCTGGAAGTCTATCGAAAACAGCCATAACGCCGCCGATTTCCAGAACTATTTGAGCCGGTACCCACACGGAGCGTTCGTTGATCTAGCTCGCAGGCACCTTGCCGATGCAGAAGCGCGGCTTGGGAGCGAGAAGCAGCGTCTTGCCGTCAAATTGACATGGACAGATCCTGCAACCGGCCTCATGTGGGCAAGATATAGCCGTCCTTCCGAGTATTCCCACGCCAGCTTTAGGCGGGCGACCGATTATTGCGCCGCTCTGCGCTCATCGGGGTACGCAGATTGGCGCCTATCGACTCTGGTTGAATTCACGCGCGTCTATCACTTCGCGGCAGACTCGGCGACAGTCCGGCTCGACGGTGAATTGTCGACCAACAAGGAAATTTTGCCCTACCTGGGATTCTGGACCTCCACGCCCGGCAGCAAGGATGGGGAACATGTTTTGGTATTTGAGGGGAAGTCGGTCAGCAGCCGCGACGATGAGGGTGAAGGTCGCGTCGGAGGATGGTCTGCCGGTCATCGCTGGAATGGAGCCATAGTCTGCGTCAGAGATCAAAAAGACGCCGAGCGCCGGTAAGTATCCAAAGACTCAGACTCGGACCTCAGCGCCTGACCGCGTACCGCGCCGCCGTCCGACCAGATAGCCCGCGGCAAAGGGCAGGCCGAGCATCACCACCGCCAGTAGAATCGTCAGCATCAGTGCCTCGCGGACTAACTTGCGGAGCTCGCGCCAGGAGGTATCGACCGCTTGGGCCGCGATTTGTGCGGCGTCCGCGGAGAGTCGGGTGCGCTCGGTGTCGAACGCCGCGGTGACACCCTCTCGTTCAGCTGCGATGTTTGCGGCAAGCGCTTCGCGCTCGACCCGGAGAGTGCGGAGCATCTGCATCCAGGACGCGTCGAGCCGGTCTGACGAAGCGCGAAGGCCGTCGCGGAGTTCGGCGATCGCCTCGTGCGCCAACTCGGGGCTCGTGTCCGCGAGCTTGGAGATTCGCGCCAGTTGGGTGTCGATGTTCCGCAGCGCGGTTCGGTACGAAGCGTCGTCGAACCCGGCGCGGTCCAGCGCCAGCTCGGCCTGCCATAGGCTCATGGCCGGCACCCGTTCGCTATAGATGCGCATGCGGTCTGACACATCGCTGAGCGCCTGGGCCACGGTGCCTACTGCACGCAGTGGACCCTTGTCGTGTTCCTCGATGATCCACGCTGACAGCACGGACGGCCGCACCAGGTCGGCGTTCTCGAGCGGATTGTGCTCGGCGTAGGCCGACACGAAGGTGTGATACCGGGCGTAGTCGTTGTCCCACACCTTTCGGGCAAGCGCATCGGCTTCAGCGGCGAGGAGCGTGGCGGCGCGGCTCACGTCGGGCTGGCCGTTGCCCAGAAGATGGGCGCCCGCGCCGGTGGTGAGGAAATCGCGAAACTGCAGCGAAAACGCCCAGGTATCAAGCAGGCTTGCGGTCGGCGACAGTCCCGTCGACGCGCGGGTGATTTCCGTGACGGCGCCGAGCTTGAGGCGAAGCGCCTGCAATCGGACTGCGGTCCCGGCATCTGCAGGCGACGTGTCATCGATCAGATGGGTGATGGTCGCCGCAAAGTGCGCTGCGTAATCGCGAGTCAGCAGCCGAGCCTCCTGTTCACGTGCGGTCAGCGGGATTTCGGGTGATTTGATCGTCAATAAAGAGCAGCCCGTCAACACGAAACCCGCCAGCATCGGGGCGATACGCGCCAGCGCCGCGACGGGATGCGGCTTAGGCGGGCACATGGTATTTATCGCCGCGGGGCCACGGCACGGTCGCCCGCCGTACCATGCGCGGTACCGCGTCGATCACGTCGTCGACGGAACGGAACTGCTCCGGATGCGTCAACAACGCATGCGCCATGGCCAGCGCGCCGGCTTCGCAATCGGCGCGCAGAGCGGCATCTTGGATGGATTCAAAATCGATGACATGGGCGAAACCGAGAATGCGGCGGATCATCTTGCAAGCGCCGAAGCCGAGCATGTCGGTAAACAGCGAATCCAGAAAGGCGTTGCGCGCCGACTGAAGCGCGGCGGTGTCCCCCGGAGTGGAAAAAATCGCCGCCGGGAATGCGTCACCCTTCGCGTCCTCGTTCCACAGCGCGAGGAAGCATCCGCGGAACGTTTCCCAGAAGATCTTGGTTTGCCGGAGAATCCATTCCTGATAGGCGGCGCGGTCGTCGTCGGCCGTCGAGTGCCCGGGCTGGGAGTACCAATTCAGCAGAAGATTGCCGAAAAACGCGCCCAGGTCGAATCCGATCGGGCCATAGAAGGCAAATTCCGGATCAATGACGCGGGTGTCATTTTCCGTAACCATTACCGAGCCGGAATGGAGATCACCGTGAACCAGCGCTTGGGCTTCAGTGAGAAATTTCTGCCCGAAACGAGCCGCGGCGACTTTGAGCGCCCCATCGGATCGAAGGTTCGAGACGATCTGATCGAGTTGCGGGGAGGTGTGGCGATTGCGCGCGCTTCTGAAGTAGGGATCCGCAAAAATTAGATCCACGGTGATGCGCACCAGAGGCTTGTTGCCGGTGAACAGCGCAATTCCGTCCATCTTGTGTTCGAACGGCCGCGCAAAGTCGGACGTGAAGAAGCAAGCTCGGGCGATATACCCGCCGATATCGCGCGCCAGATCGTCGTAACGGCGCCCCGCGATCAATCCCTGTCTCAGGATGACATGGGGTGACAGCCGCTCCATGACCGTGCAATAAAGTTCCGGGTCGTAATGCAAGATCTTGGGTATCGACGCTCCCACATGCGGAGCTACCGCAACGTAGTAGGAATTCTCGAAGTATGCCCGTTCGGGCGACATCGGCCACGAGGGCCCGGCCGCTCGAACATAGGGTAGAGCCTGCTTGACGCAGACCGACCCGTCCGGTCCCTCCACGATGAACACGAGATTGAGATTGCCATCGCCCACTTCGCGGACTTGCCAATTTTCCGTCCGGCCGCCGAGAAGCGCGCGAACGTCCTCGAGGTCTTCGACCAGCGCAACCAGGCTCTTGGGATCGAGTATCCGATACGTCGAGACCACCTTGTCATTCGCCACGATCACCTTCCCTTGACGACCGGACTGGGAATATCTCCGCCGCCAAAGACGAGACCAGAGTCCGCCGCGTCAGGTTTGCCATAGGTGCGGAACTTCTCAACGACTCGGCCCATCTCGATCTCATCGAGAATGCGGACCTCCCCAAGTGCCAGCGCCGTGCAGTATTGCGCGGCGAGGTTTTCTACCTCGCCGGCGAGCGCGACGGCTGCAGGAAGGTCGGCACCCACTGCGATGACGCCGTGATTGGCAAGCAGGCACGCCTTGCGGCCTTCCAAGGCCGCAACCGCGGCGTCGGAAAGCTCCTGTGTGCCGAAGGTGAAGTACGGCGCACAACGGATGTCGGGCCCCCCCGCAACCGCGACCATATAGTGAAATGCGGGAATTCCTCGGCCCGTGCAAGCGAGACTCGTTGCCTTCGAGGAGTGGGTATGAACGATGGCGGCGACTTCATCCCGGGACGTGAATACGTCGCGGTGAAACCGCCATTCGCTCGACGGACGGCGGCGTCCGAACCAGCGGCCGCCAAGGTCCATGAGCGGAATGTCGTCGGGTTCGAGGGCGTCATATGAAATTCCGGTCGGACTCACGAAAAAACACCGTTCATCTCGGCGTACGCTGACATTGCCGGATGTTCCATGGGTCAAGCCGCGCTGCGTGAGTGCGCGACAGGCGGCAATTACCGCTTCGCGCAGCCTGTCGTCCGTCATCGCCCCGCCAGGATGGGTCATAGTAGCGCTCATCGGTTGGGATACAGGTTTTGCAACCCGGCACGGCTCGCGGAGCAGAGACCGCGCTCGGTAATCAATCCGGTCACCAGTCTCGCGGGCGTCACGTCGAACGCCAGGTTGAGGGCCGGGCTCCCCTCCGGCACCACTCTCACGGTCTCGATCGAGCCGGAGGAGGTTCGGCCGGTGACATGCGTGAGCTCCGTCGGCGATCGCTCCTCGATCGGGATATCGCGGCCTGATCCCAAGGACCAGTCGATGGTGCTGAGCGGCTGCGCGGCGTAGAAGGGCACGCCGTTGTCCCGGGCGGCCAGCGCTTTGAGGTAGGTGCCAACCTTGTTGCAGACATCCCCCGTCGCCGTAATCCGATCGCTGCCGACGATAACCATATCGACCCGGCCCTGCTGCATGAGGTGGCCGCCGAGATTATCGGCGATCACCGTGTGCGGCACTCCGTGCGCAGCAAGCTCGAACGCCGTCAGCGCGGCGCCCTGGTTGCGCGGCCGGGTTTCGTCCACCCACACATGGACCTGAATCCCAGCGTCGTGAGCGGTGTAGATCGGCGAAAGGGCGGTACCCCAATCGACACAGGCGAGCCAACCGGCGTTGCAGTGAGTCAGGATGTTCACCACGCGGCCGGGGGTATTCGCGAACCGGCGTATGATCTCGAAACCATGAAGGCCGATGGCACGGCACTGTTCGACATCGGCCTCACAGATCAGCGCAGCTTCTCGAAACGCCGCATCGGCGCGCTCACTCGGAGCGACTTCCACGAGCGCGCCTCGCATTCTCGTCAACGCCCAGGCTAGGTTGTGGGCTGTCGGACGCGTAGCCCGCAGAGTTCGCTCTGCTGCGTCGAGCTGCTCGTTCGACGCGCTCGACCGCAGAGCGAGTGCCATGCCGTAGGCGGCAGTCGCTCCTATCAGCGGTGCGCCGCGCACCACCATGCTCCGGATCGCTTGCGCGGCGTCATCGAGAGTATCGAGATCGATGGTCGAGAATTCGAACGGGAGGCGAGACTGATCGATGACCCGGACGGAACCGGCGGCGGTGGGCCAGATTGTGCGGTAGTGCCTGCCCGAGATTTTCACTGATCAACTCGCAATCGATCTGCCCGGCATAGCCATGAGTCCGGACAAAGGTAACCCCACCTCAATGTCCTGTCCATGGCGAATCCTTCGAATAGCTGCGTTCGGGTCGATTTTCCGGATCGTGATGCTTTTTTGCCCGATACCGAGTATACAAAAATGCGGCGGCATCCAATAATCCCGTCTGATCGGAGTTAGGTGCGATCGCCCTTGCGAGTCCGGATTCCGTATGGATTGCTCAGCCCCGGCGAGGAGTTAGCGCATGAAACAGAACTACTACCAAGGTCAGACCTTCAGGAACGAGAGCATTGAACTGAGCGGCAACCGATTTCACGGTTGCACGTTCGAGAAATGCAAGTTGATCTATCGCGGCGACATTTCGCCGACCTTCAAGGACAATCATTTCGTCGACTCGGTTTTCGAGTTCGCCGACGCGGCGATGCGCACGATTTATTTTCTGTCGGGAATGTATCACGCGGGCAATGGCGGTCGCGAAATCGTGGAAGACACCTTCGAGCGCATTCGGCAAAACACGATTCACGGGTCGGTGACCAGTACGATCACACCGCAGACGCCCAGCCACAGCCTGGAGTGACGTTGATAGCGCTCTACTAGTGCATTTTTTGTCGGTGACGATCATTTTTCGCCGATGACAATTGTTTTGTGCGAGTAACTGCGCTCGCCGGCAAGAGTTGTAATACTTACCGCATATTCGACGAGCGTGCAGTTGTCAATGGCTTGCTATCTGCCTACCGGGGCAAGGTATAGTCACGCCATGAACCGGCATCCACGCGACACCCGTACACGATAGCAAGATGGGTGGGAACTTCCTTGGAACGGCGATACTCTCGCCACGGCTTACTTGTCTCGGCTTCATGCTCTGGGCCTGCTCGCCCTCGACTGCGTTGTCCCAAACGCCGTCGCCGCTCCAGGAATGGCAATATTCGAGCGGAATCGTGCTGGAAAGAATGTTCGAGCCGAATTTGCCGGATTGGCGCGTAGTGCTCGGCGCCGGCGCAGAGGCGAAGCCGCTGTATGACGGCGCACAGCTGTCCCGGGTGCAAGGCGGTCCCGTGATAAATATTCGATACAACGACATCGCCTTCGTCTCCGTCGGGGAGGGCGTCGGCGTCAACGTGCTGCGCGGCGAGAACTACCGCGCGGGAGTCGTTCTTGGTTATGACCTCGGCCGCCGCGTCGAGGACGATATTGGGCATCTGCACGGTCTCGGGGACATTGGGCGTGCGCCCGTCGTCAAGCTGTTCGTCTCTTATGCGATCTCAAAGGAATTTCCCCTGGTCTTGCGCGGAGACGTTCGTCAGATCATCGGCGGCGCCGACGGGATGGTGGCTGATGTCGGCGTGTATATGCCGCTTCCTGGGAGCTCGAAGAAATTCATCATGTTCGCCGGCCCCTCCATCACGTATGCGGATCACCGATACCTGCGGAAAGAATTCGGGGTGACCCCGGCCCAGGCGTTGGCCTCCGGATATCCGGTTTTCGATCCCCATGCCGGCACGAACGCCGTGGGATTCGGCTTCAGTGCGACCTGGTTCATGACGGATCACTGGCTGGTCAATATGGATACCGCCGCGGACTGGCTGCTGGGAAGCGCGAGGGAAAGTCCGATCACGCAGAAAACCGCGCAACGCGCCCTGGCACTATCGGTCGCCTATACCTGGTAGTTGCGAAATGCTCGGTCGCGGAGTCCATGCGGCAGAGCCAGAGCGCTCGTGCCCCCATTTTGAGGGGTATGTTGTTTGCCCCGGCGGCGGGCAGGGGGATAATGTTTGCGGGATCACAGTTTATTTAACATTGCCATGACGCGATCGCGTCGATATGCCAAAATTTTCCCACAGTCCGGCGAGGCGACAATTGCCGGGTTGTCTTTTTTGGACTGACGCCCGTCAGGAGGGGACTCTGGAAAAGCCTTACACACCGCCGCCGACGGCCTCCCTCGGATTTGGCATGAGTCGCGGGGCAAAGGACTCCACAGGCCCAAGAGACGATGCCGAGTCGGCAGGGGCCCGTAAAGCCAAGATTCTGGTGGTAGACGAAGATCCGGAATTGCGCCGCCTCATGGTGAGCCGTCTGGGCAGGGAGAACTATGCGGTTGAAACCGCTGACGGTGCGCAAGCGGCATTGGATGCCTGTGTACGCTCTCGCCCCAATCTCGTGATTACGGATTTGCGGATGAAGGACATGGACGGGCTCGTGTTCCTGAAGGAGCTCATGAGCCGATGGCCGCAGTTGACCGTGATCATTCTTACCGCGCACGGGACCATTTCCGAGGCGGTGCAGGCCACCCAATGCGGTGCATTCGGGTACTTGGTCAAACCGGTCGGCAAGGAAGAGCTCTTGGGACAGGTGCAGAGGGCGACGGCGGCCTCAACCTTTGCGCTGACCGAGGGTGACTGGGGCGCGAACTTCGTATCGCGCAGTCAGCTCATGGAAGACCGCTTGGCGATTGCCAATCAGGCCGCAGGCAGCGACGAGCCCGCGCTGATAACCGGCGAAAACGGCACCGGAAAAGAACTTCTTGCGCGTGCGATCCATGCGGCGAGTGCGCGTCGCGAGAGACGCTTTGTCGCTGTTTCTTGCCGGGACACGGCCCCTGATACATTGGAGTCGGCACTCTTCGGCGAGCAGCCGGACGAAACGGGCCCTGCGGAGACGCCGCGGGAGGGGGCGCTCCGGCGAGCGGACGGCGGCACATTGTTGCTGGATGAAATCGGCGATTTGCCCATCCACCTGCAGATTGCGCTCGCCAAAGCGCTGGACAAGAATCCCATTCCCTCGAGAGAGGGCAGGGATGCAAAGCGCTCCGACGTGCGGTTGATCTGCACCACATCCCGTGACCTCAAGCCGCTGATGGATACCGGCGCGTTTCTCGAAGAGTTGTACTACCAAATCAGCATTCTGCCCATTGAGATACCTCCCCTGGGGCGCCGCCGCGAGGATATTCCCTTGCTGGTGTCGCATTTCCTGGAGCAGGCCACCGAACCGGGGGGGCAAAAGAAGATCTATTCTCCCAAGGCCATCGAACTGCTGGCGACCACGGACTGGCCGGGAAACGTCCGGCAGCTCTTCGACCTGGTGAAGCAGAACGTTGCTCTCTCGCACGGCAATATCATGACCAAGGAATTTGTCGAGAAGTCTTTGGGCGCGGACCCGACGAAAATACCGAGTTACGACGAAGCACGGGAAAAGTTCTCGCGCGACTACCTGGCCGAGAACCTGCAACGCACCGCCGGCAACGTGACCCAGGCCGCCCGTCTTGCCAAGCGCACTCGGACCGATTTCTACAAGCTTCTGGCTCGATACCGGGTGCACCCGGATGATTTCAAGAATCCGGTCCCGGCGAGCCGCAAACACACGGACGCTGACGAGGACGAATAGCCCTGCATGGAGGCGGTCCGTGCGGCTCGGATCCTTTCTCTCGACACCGAAGCGTAAAAGAGTTTACCGTCGCGTTTGCGGCCCGGGAACGACCCCGCGCAGCGCATCGACGAAGGGGAGCGCGATGGTGTTGGGACATGAGGTGATCCTCGAGACGCATGCGCTGGTGAAGGCGTTCAAGGGATTCGTTGCGGTCGACGGCGTATCGCTGCGAGTGCGGCGGGGAGAGGTGCACGCCCTCATCGGTCCGAACGGCGCCGGCAAGACGACTTTCTTCAATTTGCTCACCAAGTTTCTGCAGCCCACGTCGGGCGATATTTTCTATCAGGGTAAGAACATTACGCGGGAAAATCCCGCTGACGTTGCCCGCCGCGGCATCGTGCGGTCGTTTCAGATTTGCGCGGTCTTTCCGCACCTGACGGTTCTCGAGAATGTGCGCGTGGCGCTTCAACGCAGTCTCGGTACATCGTTCTATTTCTGGCGTTCGGAAAAGAGCCTGGCGCAGTTCGATGATCGCGCGATGCAGCTGTTGGCCGAAGTCCGTCTTGAACGGTGGGCCCGCACGCCGGCGGCGGACCTGCCCTACGGACGCAAGCGCGCTCTGGAGCTCGCCACTACACTGGCGCTCGAACCGGAGTTGATGCTGCTGGACGAACCGACGCAGGGCATGGGGCACGAGGACGTGTCGCGGGTCACGCAGCTGATCAAGCAGGTCTCGGCCAACCGTACCGTGCTCATGGTCGAACACAACATGAGTGTGGTCGCATCCATCGCCGATACCATCTCGGTGTTGCAGCGAGGCAGGGTGATCGCCGCGGGTTCCTATGCCGAGGTTTCGAAAAATCCGCAGGTTGTCGAGGCCTATATGGGGACCTCGAGTACCGAGCTCACGGGCACCGGCTGATGGCGCGAGAGATGTTGAAAATTGCCAACCTCGAGGCGTGGTACGGAGAATCGCATATCCTGCACGGTGTGGAGTTCCGCGTACAGGAAGGCGAAGTCGTCACGCTTCTCGGGCGCAACGGGGCGGGGCGCACGACGACTTTGCGAGCGATCATGGGGTTGGTCGGCGCCCGCACCGGCTCAGTGCGGATCGACGGGACGGAGACGGTACGGCTGGCGCCGCATCGGATCGCCCGCATCGGAGTGGGCTATTGTCCCGAGGAGCGCGGCATTTTCGCCTCGCTGTCGACGGAGGAGAATCTGCTGCTGCCGAGGCGGCTCGAGGGCGCGGAGGCTATGCAGCTCGAAGAGATTTACGCTATTTTTCCGCAGCTGCGCGAGCGCGCCGCCAGTCCCGGCACGCGTCTATCGGGCGGAGAACAGCAGATGCTGGCGGTGGCGCGCATCCTGCGCACCGGCGCACGGCTGCTGCTGTTGGACGAGATTTCAGAGGGTCTTGCGCCGGTGATCGTGCAAAAGCTCGGCGAAGTAATCCGCACCCTCAGGGCGAAGGGCTTCACCGTGGTGCTGGTCGAGCAGAATTTCCGTTTCGCGGCTCCTCTGGCAGATCGGTTCTATGTCATGGAGAGTGGCCGGATAGTCAAACAGTTCGACCAATCGGAGCTCGGCTCACAGATGGGGTTGCTTCACGAATATCTGGGCGTCTGAATAGCATTCCAAGAAGGAAGACAACATGATGCGGAAATCAATGACCGGCGCGTTCGGCGCGCTCCTCGGCCTGTGTGCATACCCGCAGGTCGCCGCCGCCGGCGACCAGATCGTCATCGGCGATATCGATGATCTATCGGGCGTCTACGCGGACGTCCAAGGTCAGGGCGGCGTCGAGGCCGCCAACATGGCCATCGCCGACATGGGAGGCACGGTCCTCGGCAAGAAGATCATCGTGCTCAGCGTCGACCACCAGAACAAGCCGGATATCGGCGCCTCGAAATTTCGCGAATGGGCCGATCAGAACGGACTGAATATGCTCCTGGGCGGGTCCAATACCGGCGTGAGCATTGCCATGGCCAAGGTGGCGGCCGCCAAGAAGGTGCCGTTTTTCGCTGTCGGCGCGGGCGGCGCCTCGCTGACCGGTGCGGATTGCACAGCCTATTCGATACACTACGCGTATGACACGACCGCGCTTGGCAACGGCACGGCGAGCGCGATCGTCAAGCAAGGCGGCAAGACCTGGTTCTTCGTGACCGCCGACTACGCCTTCGGCACGCAGCTGCAGGAGGCGGCCGCGCGTGTCGTGACCGCCAACGGCGGCAAGGTTCTGGGCGCAGTACGCGCACCCCTGGGTACAACCGATTATTCATCGTTTCTTCTGCAGGCACAGGCGTCGGGTGCGCAGGTCTTGGGGCTCGCGAACGCCGGCACCGACTTCTCCAACTCGCTCAAGGGCGCGAACGAATTTGGCATCACCAAGACCATGAAACCGGCGGCGTTGCTGGCCTTCATCAGCGACATCCACAGCCTCACGCTGCAAACCGCGCAGGGTCTGTACCTCACGACGGCGTGGTACTGGGACCTGAACGAGGAAACGCGCGCATTCGCCCAGCGCTTTTTCGCGAAGATGCATCGGGAGCCGACCATGACCCAGGCCGCCTACTACTCGGCCACGCTGCAATACCTGAAGGCGGTCAAGACGGTGGGATCGACCGATCCGGACTTGGTCATGGCGGAACTGAAAAAGGCCAAGATCAATGATATGTTCACCAAGAATGGCTACATTCGCGCCGACGGGTTGATGGTTCACACCATGTACGTCATGCAGGTGAAGACTCCGGCGGAGTCCAAGTATCCGTGGGATTACTACAAGGTGATCAAGGTCATGTCGGGCGAGGAAGCCGACGGGTCGCAACCTGACCCGGCCTGCTCTCTGGCCAAGAAATAGCGCGCCGTCCACCCTCGTCGATCCGCACCACCCTGTATGGCCCGTGAACCGATGATAGGTGACCCGTGACTGCCGTGTTCGGTGTGCCGCTGCCGGCGATTCTCGGGCAGCTCATGCTGGGACTGGTCAATGGATCCTTCTACGCGCTTCTGAGTCTGGGTCTCGCGGTGATCTTTGGGCTCCTCGGGGTCGTCAATTTCGCCCATGGGGCCTTCTACATGCTCGGGGCGTTCGCGGCGTACATCGGCCTGCAATTTCTCGGGGTGAACTACTGGTGCGCGCTCGTCCTCGCGCCGCTCGCGGTGGGATTCTTGGGGGTGGCGATCGAGCGCTTGTTTCTGCGCCACTTGTATCAGCTCGACCCACTGTACGGACTGCTCTTGACCTTCGGCATCGCGTTGATCGCAGAGGGGATCATGCGCGGCCTTTTCGGCTCTTCCGGCAGATCTTATCCGGTGCCGGATCTATTGCGGGGCGGGTTCAACCTCGGCTTCATGGTGCTGCCCGTCTATCGAGCCTGGGTGGTGCTCGCGTCCCTGACCGTGTGCGGCTTGACCTGGTTTTTCATCGAACGGACCCGCTTGGGGGCGATGCTGCGCGCGGCGACCGAGAACGCGCGGCTGGTGCAGGCCTTTGGCATCAATGTACCGCTCTTGGTCATGAGTACGTACGGCGCGGGAGTGGCGCTCGCTGCGCTGGCGGGAGTGCTCGCCGCGCCCGTGATTCAGGTGAGTCCCTTGATGGGCTCATCGCTCGTGATCGTGGTCTTTGCGGTGGTGGTAATCGGCGGCATGGGGTCGATCATCGGCGCCATCGTCAGCGGCCTCGTGCTCGGGCTGATCGAAGGGCTGACCAAAGTCATCTATCCCGAAGCATCGAATATCGTGGTCTTCGTCATCATGGCGGTGGTTCTGATTTGGCGGCCCACCGGGTTATTCGGCAGGGAGTAGGGATGCGTGCCCACACCGGGATGTATGTAGTCCTTTCGATCATGGCCCTGGCCGCGCCCTTCCTCGGCCTGTATCCGGTATTTCTGATGAAGCTGCTGTGCTTTGCCATGTTCGCCTGCGCGTTCAATCTGCTGCTCGGCTACACCAAGATGCTGTCCTTCGGCCACGCCGCGTATTTCGGGTCGTCGGCCTATGTCACGGGATGGCTGGTGACGACACACGGTTGGGGCACCATCGAGGGGATCGCCGCCGGAGTCGCCGTCGCCATGGCTCTCGGCCTCATGATCGGCGCCATCGCGGTACGTCGTGAGGGTATTTATTTCGCGATGATCACGCTGGCCTTGTCCCAGCTCGTGTTCTTCGTCTGCCTGCAGGCGGAGTTCACCGGCGGCGAGAATGGCCTGCAGGGTATTCCGCGGGGCAGTATCTTCGGAATCATCGGTCTCGGCCGTGACCGGGCGATGTACTACTTCGTGCTGGCGGCCTTCGTCGCGGTATACGTCCTCATTCGCCGCATCGTGCATTCACCGTTCGGTCAGATTCTCAAGGCGATTCGCGCGAACGAACTGCGCGCCATTTCTCTTGGATACAAGGTCGACCGCTACAAGCTCGTGGCCTTCGTCTTGTCGGCGAGTCTTGCCGGTTTGGCAGGCTCCCTCAAGGCGTTGGTTCTGGGGTTCGTCACGCTCTCGGATGTGAGCCAGGGAACTTCCGGAGAGGTGATTCTAATGACCTTGCTCGGCGGCAGCGGGACCTTTCTCGGGCCGGTGGTCGGTGCGAACCTCGTGGTCACGCTGCAGGAGTACCTCTCCGACCTCGTGGGTGCCTGGGTTTCGGTGATCATCGGCGCCATCTTCGTAGTATGTGTAATGATCTTTCGCCGCGGCTTCGTGGGCGAAATCCAACGGCGCTTCGCGGGCCGCGCCGGCGAATTCGCCAAGAGGGCAGACTAGCCGAACTCCGGCGGGTGCGTCGACGCCCGTCAGTTGCTTGGGGAGCGGAATGCCACAGGGGATTGCGACATTGGTGTACGACGGCGACTGCGCCGTCTGCCGCTACTGGGTGGTCTATTGGCAAGGCCTGACCAATGGACGCGTCGTCTTCCGCCCATATCAAGAGGCCGCGACAGATTTTCCAACCATCCCGGTGGAGGCGTTTCAGCGGGCCATCCAATTGATCGAGCCCGGCGGGCGCGTGTATTCGGGCGCGGCCGCAACGTTTCGCGTTCTGCGTCATGCCCCGGGGCGCGGAGCGTGGTGGTGGTCCTATTCACACCTGCCCGGCGTCGCGGCGATGAGCGAATGGGCGTATGCATTCCTCGCCCGACGCCGAGGCCTGCTCAGCCGGCTGACGAAAATCCTGTGGGGACCCGCGCTCCAGGCGGAGCGCTATGCACTGGTGAGCTGGATTTTCCTGCGACTGTTGGGCGCGATCTACATCGCCGCGTTCGCATCGCTCGGCGTGCAGATCGTGGGACTGATCGGCCAGAAAGGGATTCTTCCGGTGGGAGACTATCTTTCGGCAGCACACCGGGCTTTCGGCAACTCAGCCTATCGGGCACTGCCCACGCTATTCTGGGTGAACTCGGGCGATATGGCGTTGGTTGCAGGCACCGTCGTCGGCGCATTGCTGGGATTGCTGGTGTTCGTGGACAGGTGGACACGAACCGCGCTCGCCGGTCTGTTCGCGCTCTACCTCTCCTACGTCTACGCCGGGCAGGATTTCATGAGCTTCCAGTGGGACACGCTGCTGCTCGAGGCAGGATTTCTGGCCCTATTCCTTCCGGGTGGATCGAGGATAATCGTCTGGCTTTTCCGCTGGCTGATCTTTCGCTACCTGTTTCTGTCGGGAGTCGTGAAGCTGCTGTCCGGCGACCCGACATGGCACACCTTGACGGCGCTCGAGTACCACTTCTGGACGCAGCCGCTGCCGACCCCCCTCGCGTGGTATGCCTCGCAATTGCCGCCCTGGCTGCTCATCGGAGGAACCGCCGCCACTCTGGTCATCGAGCTGGGCAGTGTGTTTCTAATCTTCCTGCCGCGACGCCTTCGAGCTGCTGCCGCCTTTGGTGTGCTGCTGCTGCAATCATTGATCGTTCTGACCGGAAACTACAACTTCTTCAATCTGCTCACCATGCTGATGTGCGTCTTTCTATTCGACGACGCAGCGCTGCACCGCTTGAGTTCACGGTGGCTGGAGTCGCGCGCGCCGAGTCATGCGCCGCTCCCGAGCCGCACGGCAACCGCTGTCGCCGCTGCGCTCGCACTCATCGTGGTGCCTGTGGGGCTGAACCGGATCTGGCAGACGGTGGCGCGTGCGGATCTGCCCGTGCTCGGTGCCGTGACGCGGGCGGTCTCGCCGTTGTTCATCGTCAATCCGTACGGCCTATTCGCCGTGATGACGACCACTCGGCCTGAGATTGTGATCGAAGGATCGGCTGATGGGCGAGTCTGGCGCGAATATGTATTCCGCTACAAACCGGGACCGTTATCGCGTCCGGCAATGTGGAACATCCCGCACCAACCGCGGCTGGATTGGCAGATGTGGTTCGCCGCGCTCGGCAGCCCGAGAGAGAATCTCTGGATCGTAGGCCTGTTGCGTCGGCTGCTCGAAGCAAGTCCGCCCGTGTTGGCGCTGCTCGATTTCGATCCGTTTGACGATGGTCCCCCCAAATATGTGCGGGCGCAACTCTACGAGTATCGCTTCGCGGATCGAAGCACACACGCCATGACAGGCCAGTGGTGGGTGCGTCGGCCGGAGGGCCTGTATTTTCCAGAGATCAGCTTGGCGGACTTCACACAGTTCGTGCGGCCGCCGGATTGAGCAAAGAGTTAGGCAGCTACGCCGGCGGCGTCCTTGGGAACAAAGCGCCGCAAGATCTGCGCCAGTTCGGCCGGCTGCACGGGTTTGCCGATGATGTCGTCCATGCCGGCGGACACGCAGCGATCGCGATCCTCCTGAAGAACGCTTGCCGTCAGCGCGACGATCGGCATGGCCGTCAGGCCAAGTTCCCTCTCGCGGCGCCGGATTTCCAAGGTCGCTTCGAAGCCGTCCATCTCGGGCATGTGGCAATCCATGAATATGAGGCCGTAGGGCAGCCGGGTAGCCATCTGCACCGCCTCTGCGCCGTTAGCGGCCACGTCCACGCGGCACCCGAGGCGCTCGAGCAAACGCACCGCGACCAACTGATTCACCGAGTTGTCCTCCACCACCAGCACGCGAATCAGGTTGCCCGCGGCCGCCGCGACGGCCTCAGCGGGCTCCTGCGATGCGTCGGCGAGCTTCGGCGGCGGCGCCGTCCAGGGCAGCAGGGCGCGCCCCATGGCTTCGCGCAGCAGGCGTGAGCGCACGACCGGTTTGGTAAGGTAGGCGGAAAACCCACGTTCCAGCAGCTCCCTGGCGCTGCCGAGCTGCTCACTCAAGGTGAGCAGTATGAGCCTCAATTCGCCAAACCGCGGATCCGCGTGGAGCATTTGGCCGAACTCCGCGCCATCGACATCGGGAATCAAGTGGTCGATCAGGGCGACATGGAATGGCCGGCCGGCCGCGAAGGCCTGCTCCAAGGCGGCGAGCGCCTGCCGACCGCCTTCCACGCTCGTGCACTCGGCGCCCCAGCTTTTCAGCTCGGACTCGAGCACACGCCGGTTCATCTCGAGATCATCGACGATGAGGACGCGCCGCCCGGCGATCTCTTGGGGCGCCGCGGAAGGTCCCGTTGCGTCGATCGCCTTGACGGGCATCGTGAACCAAAACGTCGAGCCGGCGCCGGGTGTGCTGTCGATTCCGATTTTGCCGCCCATGAGGTCGATGAGTTGGCGGCAAATGGCCAGGCCGAGGCCGGTACCCCCATAGCGGCGGGTCGTCGATGCGTCTGCCTGACTGAATTTTTGAAACAGCGCCGCCTGAGCTGCCTTCGGGATACCAATGCCGGTGTCGCGCACGCTGACCCGCAACTCCTGATTTTCATCTTTTCCGATTGCCGTTACCTCGACATGCACCCATCCCAAACTCGTGAATTTGATCGCGTTGCCGATCAGGTTCACCAGAATCTGCTTCAGGCGTCCCGGATCCGCGACAATCCGTTCCGGTACGGTGGGTGCGATCGACAGCCCCAGCTCCAAGCGTTTCTGCTCCGCCTTGCCGGCCATCAGCACCACGACTTCCTCGATGGCGTCCGAGAGATCGAACGGGATGTTCTCCAGGGTCATTGCGCCGGCCTCGATCTTCGAAAAGTCGAGGATGTCATTGATGATCGCGAGCAGATTCTGGCCCGATGTCTCGATCGTGCGGACGAAATCGCGCTGCTCGTCGTCGAGCGGGGTGTCGCGCAACAGGTTTGCGAAGCCGAGCACGCCGTTCATCGGTGTGCGGATTTCGTGGCTCATGGTCGCGAGGAACTCGCTTTTCGCGCGATTGGCCCGCTCCGCCGCCTCCTTTGCGGCCACCAGAGTCTCCCGCGCCCGGCGCCGCTCCGTGACGTCGGTGGCAACGCTGAGATAACCGTTGATCTCGCCGGCCGCGCTGCGAATCGCGGTGACGGTGAGGCTCACGGTGAGTCTCGAACGGTCTTTACGCACATAGGTGCATTCGCGGATCGAGAATCCGCCCTGCTGGGCGGCGTAGGTGAGCGTCTCCAGGCCTTTGATCGGACGGCCGCACAGCGCGGTGAGTTCACGGGAACGCTCGATCACCTCGCTCTCGAGGTGTAGGGCCAGAGGGTCGGCGCATCCGACCATTTCAGCGGCCTTGTATTGCAGCATCCGTTCGGCGCCGGAATTGAATACGGTGATGAGGCCCCATACGTCGGTTGCAATGATTGCGGCCTCCGTGGCTGCATCGAGCACACTCTGCAGCAGAGTTCGGGCATCCGCGATCGCCTGCATCGCGTTGCGCCGTTCGGTCACATCCGTGATGAATCCGTGCCAAAGCACGCTGCCGTCCGGTTCCCGCTCCGGTACCGCGTTACCGAGCACCCAGCGTTCGCGGCCATCCGCCAGGCGCACGCGATACTCGTCACGCCACTGCTCGAGCTGTGCGGCTGAGCCGACGATTGCCGCGTGCACCCTCGGCACATCGTCGGGATGAAGGACCGCGAACACGCCGCCGGCATCTTCGCGCACGGATTCGGGCGAAACGCCGTAGATTTGCCGGATGCCTTCGCTCGCGTACGGAAAATGCGACGTACCGTCGGGCCGCAGCCTAAACTGGTACACCATACCGGGCAGTTGCGACCCCATCTTCTGCAGTCGGCCGAGCAATTCGTGGCGGACGTCCTGCGCGCGCTTTCGCTCCGAGACATCGGTACAAATCGCCATGAAGGAGGTGAGGGCGCCGCCGGCCGAACGAATCGGCTGAAAGTCGATATGCGCCCAGTACTCGCCGCCGTCGCGCGTATAGTTCAGGAGCTCGACCTGACAGCCGCTTCCGGTGTCGATCGCTGCGCGGAGCGCCGCGCGTGTTGCCGGATCGGTTCGATCGCCGCATAGAACCTCATCCTGCCGGCGGCCGGCGACTGCGGCGATCGGATATCCCGTCAGACGCTCGAATCCTTGATTGACCCACTCTATGCGGCCTTTCGGATCGGAAATGATGACTGCGCTACCGGTTCGTTCGACGATGGCGGCGAGCCGGGTTTGCCGCTCGGCGGCCCGGTCGACTTGGGACCGCTCGCGCTGCAGGCGCCGGATGACGGGCTCCACGATGACCGCCACTATCAGGGCGGTGGCGAGCACTTGGGCGAGAGCCCACAGAAGCAGCGTGTGCCACTGCGTTTTGGTTTCCGCGGTGAATCGTGCCGCCAACTCGTCTACCCACGCATTGGCCGCTGCGAGGTAGGTGCCATGTACTGCCGCGAGTCGGCCGAGCGCCGCCGTGCGGTCGGCGGGCGGCGCTCGAGCGGCAGCGCGCGCGCTCGCGGCGACGGCAAGCATCTCCCCATCGAGCGCGTGAAAGTGAGCGCATAGCGCATCGCCGCCGGCACAGACTTGCGCCAGGAGCCGCGCCACCTCCGCATGCTGCGCGAGCCAGTCCTCGATCGAACGTTCGACTAAGTCGGCCGTCCGGCCGACTTGAACGCCCGAAGGGGCGGCCCCGTTAGGGGCGAGGCGCGCAGCGCCGAGTACGATGTCGGCGGCCGCCGTTTGCGGTGCGTAGACGCGAACGAACACCGCGTGCGTGACTTCGATCGACCGTCCCGTAAGCCGCCCGGCAATGCCGGCCATCTTGCCGTGGGCCGCGTCCGCTTCGAGAAATCCGTGCACGCCGTGCACGCTCCACATTCTCGCCGTGAACAACAGGACCAGCACTGCGACATACATGATGCGAATGCGGCGCCCAAACAGCTTGGCGGCAGGTGTATATGAGTTTGACATGGGTCGACCGGTGTATCGGCGGAAGTCGAGTTTACTTGATCGGCGCGGATCCCATTGCGTTGGATTCCGGACCCGGCGCGTCTATAATCCAGCCTAAAGCTTGGGCTTCGAGGTGGGGGGTGTCGATGTTGACGCGTAGGCGCATCTCCGGATTCTATAGTCTTCGCGCGCTGGCGTGCATGCTGATTGCCCTGCCTCCGCTGACGGCGCAGGCGGGCCAGAATTATCAGGTCTACGTCTCCAACGAGAAATCGGGGGATGTCACCGTCATCAACGGCAGCGACAACCAAGTGCTCGGCACGATTCCGGTCGGCAAGCGTCCGCGCGGTATCCATGCCAGTCCGGACGGCAGGACGGTGTATGTAGCCCTGAGCGGCACTCCCATCGCGGCGCCGCCTCAGCTGGATGCCAAAGGCAATCCCATCTTCCAGAAGAGCAAGGACGACGACGATGACGATGGCGTCAAGGCCGACAAATCGGCCGATGCGATCGGCATCGTGGACGTGGCGAAACAGAAATTGACGGGCAAGATATCCGCGGGTTCGGATCCGGAGGAGTTTTCCCTCAGCAAGGACGGCACCCGCCTTTACATCTCCAACGAAGACGTCAAAACGGCAAGCGTGATCAACATCGCCAGCGGCAAGGTCGAACACATCGTCTCGGTGGGCCAGGAGCCCGAGGGAGTGGCCACGACGCCGGATGGAAAGCGCTTCTATGTCACCTGCGAAGCCGGCGGCGACGTATACGTCATCGATGCCGCCGGTTACACGACTCTCGGGCATTTCAAAGTGAACGTGCGTCCGCGCAGCGTGGATTTTTTGCCGGGTACGGGCGTAGGTTTTATTCCCTCGGAATCGACCGGCGAGTTGAACGTCATCGATACGGTGAATCTCAACGTGCTCAAGGTCATCACCCTGCCGCCCGGCTCGCGGCCCATGAGCGTGAAAGTGGCACCCAACGGTCGAAAGGTCTATATCAGCAACGGACGCGCCGGAACGGTTTCGGTGCTTGATAGCCGCAGCTACGAATTGCTGAACACGATCAAAGTGGGCGTCCGTCCGTGGGGGATGGCGCTTTCACCCGACGGAAAGTTCTTGTACACGGCCAACGGACCCTCGAACGATGTATCCGTCGTCGATCTCGAGGCCAACAAGGAAATCGCGCGGATCAAGGCAGGCTCGAGCCCCTGGGCGGTGGCTGTCGCGCCCAATACGAATTGAGCGACGAATTTGGCGCGCCGATGCGGATCATTTTCCGATGATGAATACTTCTTGCGCGGTGATGCTTCGGGTGAAGCCGTCCTTGTACGCTCGCGCGCGCAGGACCGCGGGACCCGTGAGTTGGATCGGCGCTTCGTAGCGCATGTCTCCGGGACCCGGCACGCTCCCGTCCAAGGTGTAGCGTATGTCGGCGCCGGGTTCGCGTTCGGTCAATGAGATCTCGACCGGTGCGCTGAAAGTCCCGCCTTGCGGCGACATCGTGGGCGGGTCCAATACCGGGCGTCCGGGCAAGCTCGTAATCCAGTCCTGCAGCAGCTTTACGCCCGCTTGATCGATTGTTTCGCGTGCGATGGGCGGCATCTTGACGTCGTCGACCGTGTTCATGCGCATGAATATGATCGAGCGCCAGATGTCATGCGGCGAAATCACCCGCGGCCTGTCGATTCCCTGATCGATCAACACCGGCCCATTGATCAGCTCCTGCCTTTCGAGCGGCGTGTCGTATCGGACGTCAAAATAGGCGACGGTGCCTCCCGGCCGGTGACATTGCGCGCAATTCGCGTCCAGATACGATCGGGCCCGGTCTTGCACGCTTCGCGTGGCATCGTCCGCGGCCGCGAGCGTCGGGACGTTCTCGAGCTCCGCGTCAGTCACTTTCGGCATGAGGAGTCCCGCGTGATTCCACGCGCGAAGTTGATTGTCCGTCACCCCTGACGGGTAGGTGAATGCGCGGTTCATCTGGCGTGCCTTCACGCCGAGTACGCCGCTGGTGTTCGCGTTGTGGCAAGCCAGACAGTCCCGCCGGCTCGGGTAATACCATGTCTGCCCACGCAATTCTCCCATTGCCGTCTTGGTCGGAATCTCTTCGGTCTGGCTCGTCCCCAATAGATCCGCGTCGCTGTTGTCCGGCCGCCATTTGTAAACGACGCCGTACACGCCGCCGGCGCTGTCGCATACCAACAGTCGCGTCTCGAGCCGCCGTTTGACGGAGGGATTGGCCGCGTCGGTGGGCAATTCAAAGGTCTTGACGAATACCGTGCCCCTCGGAAAAGTCCAATCTCCGGTGGGCGAATACTTGATCTTCCCGTTCGGAACCGCGACCCACCGCGACTTGGCGGCCCCATCGGACCAGAAAGGCACGACGATATCGTAGGGAATCAGCCCGCCGGCGGGGATAAGGTTGCGCGTATCGCTGAAGGCGCCCGTTTGAGAAAGCAGCGGCGGAACGTTGCCGCCCGCCAGGTGCGGCAGCCCCAAGTACGCCTCCGGAGCAATCCGCGCGGAAAGGCCGTACGGGGGACGTGAATTGTTTGCCGCGTGAGCCATCGGTGCGCCGGCGAGCGCCACAGCGAAGACTACGGGTGCGAGCCGAAAATGCGACAGGCGGGCGGAAAGCCCGTTCACCGGTTCAGCGACTACCGAGTACACTCGTCTTTCCATACAGCAGCGGCGCCCAATTGACATGAGTCGAGACGACGAAGATCGGATTTTGCACGGTCTCTACTACTATCGCGAGAACATTGACGAGGAAGTGCCGGTCAGCGGCGAACAGGTACTGTGGCTTTCGATGCATCCCCTGCGAGAGGGTGAATCCTGGAACAGGGAGGGTCAGTTGCAGAGTGTCGACACGTCGGCCTTTCCGGACGAAATCCGATCCAAGCTGGTCACCGCGAAACTGGAACTGCCCCTCCGCTACCTGCAGTACCGAAGATTGATCAAGTACACGCGCCGCGGCGACGCGACGCTCTCCGTTGCCGTGACGTTCGCCGGTGCCGATCGGGCGATTCGCCTGCACACGCGGCGCGGGCGCATGGACCTTTGGTACCGAGAGCACAAAGACGGCATCCTCGGCATGGTCACGACCGTCGTTGTTTCCATTGTGACCGCTCTGATCGTCGTGCTGCTCACGAGGTGATCTACAGCGTGTGCCACCCGCCGCCGAGCGCCTTGAACACGGCAACCTGATCCTGAACCAGCGCGGCGTCGGAGGCCGCGACGGCCGCGTCCGCGGCGACCAAAGATTGCTCCGTGGTCAGCAGATCGAGATTGGTCAATGACCCTGCGATGAACTGATCATGCGCCAGATCGAACGCCTTCTGAGCGCTGATCTGCGCATCGGCCAAGGCTTGGCGGCGATCGAGCTCCGCGCCGTACGTCGCCAGCGACTGCTCGGTCTCCTTGAGAGCCTGAAGTACGGCGGCGTCGAAACCCGCGAGCGCGGCAGCCGCATTGGCCTTGGCTTGGGCCACGCGCGCCCGCGGCAGGGATTGGTTCGGGAAACTCCAGCTGATGCTGGGGCCGACGCCCCAGGCGCGCGCGTTGTTCGTGGTGAGCTGGTCGAACTGTGCGCTCACGCCGCCGTAGAAGCCGGTGAGACTGATGCGCGGGTACAGGTCGGCGGTGGCAACGCCGATGCGCGCTGTGGCGGCAGCGACCCGCCATTCGGCCTGGCGCACATCGGGCCGCCGCTTGAGCAGCGCGGCCCCGTCTCCGATGGGGATCAGAGTATCGAGGCGAGGCGGGGTCACGCAAGCGTCGACATCGGCCGGCGCGTGAACGGGGGTTCGGCCCAACAGGGCGGCGAGTTGGAACCGCGCCGCCTGCCGCTGACCTTCCAAGGGCGGAATGCCGGCGCGCACCTGCGCGACCAACCCTTGGGCTCTCACGACATCGAACTCCGAGTTCCCGCCGGCTTCGTGACGGCGCACGGTAATCTCGGCTTCGCGGCTGACCACGTCGAGGGAATGACGGGCCACGGCGATTTGTTCGCCAAGGGCGCAGATTTGCGCGTAGGCGCGCGCGGTCTCGGCCGCGACCGTCACCTTGATGCCGTCGCGGACGGCGGCATTGGCCGCGGTGTCCGCACGCGAGGCTTCGACGGACCGGCGCACATGGCCGAACAAGTCGATCTCGTAGGAAACATCCAATAGCGCATCGAAGACCCAAAGGTTTTCGGGGCGATGACCTCCGAGCTCCAAGATTTCCTCCGTGATCGGGTCGCGGCCGTACGTCCCCGCGGCCTCGGCCTTCGTCTGCGGGTAGCGGCCGCTCTTCGCCGCTTCCAGCAGCGCGCGAGCTGCCGAGAGGTTTGCTTCGGCCGCCTTCAAATCCGCATTGGCGGTGAATGCTTGCTGCAGTAGCCGATCGAGCAGCGCGTCGTGGTAGAGATGCCACCAATCATCGGGCGGCTCTGCGGTGGTCTCTGCGGTCGGTGTCCGCGAGATCAGCGGCGCATCCGCGCCGTCCGCAGGGGCCGGCGGCTTATAGTCAGGCCCGACCGCACAGCCGCTCAGAATATCCAGCGTTGCCATCAGGCCAAGAGCGCAGGAGAAGCGGATCGCCGGACGCAGGATGCGGATGACCGGGCGCAGAACGTGGGTCATGCGAAGCACGGCGCGGATCATGGGACGCGCCGCGCGAATGGCGATATGTGGGACGCGGGTCCGGGCGGCGCGGCCCTGCGGGTCACGATAATAATGAGCGTCACGGCGGTGAGCGCGGCGATCACCACGAAAGCATCGATGATTCCCTGAGTGACCGCCATGCTGTGGACGACGCTGCCGAGCACGGCCGCGCCGCGGGCGGTGGCCGAGTTGCCCGCGGGCGCCGTGGCCGCGGCGTAGGTCTGGAGCCGCTGAGCCACTTGTCCGTCCCCGATCTGCACATGCAGGCCAAGCAGGTTCGACGCGATCTGGCTGCGCACTCGAATGAACGTGACGACGAACGCGGTACCGACTTCCCCGCCCATGAGACGCGTGACCTGCGTGGCGGCGCCGAAGGTGATCGCGTCTTGCGGGCGCAGATGCAGAACCGCGAAGAATACGACCGCCGAGAGGGCGAAACTTTGGCCGACGGATTGTAAAAGCGAGGACGGAAGAAACTGGTCCGTGCCCCACACCGGCGTGAGACCGTGCGCGACCATCAGGCAGGCGCCGCAGATGCAGAAGAAGCCGACCGAAGCGACCAGCCGCGGGTCGGTCCGACGCAGCAGATAGCCGGCCGCGAAGCACACGAACAACTGCGGGACCGCGATCCACACCAAGGTCTGCCCGACCTCGAGTGCCCGAAAACCCCGAACCACCTGGAGAAACTGCGGAATGGCGTACGAGGTGGACAGAATGGTAAGCCGCAGGAAGGCGATCAACAGCAGCAGGCGCGGGAGCGGCGATGCAAGGGCGACCCTCAGATCGACGCCGGGGTGGGGTGTATGCAATTCGTGCACCAGGAACGCGATCAGCAGCAAGGCGCCGGACAACAGCAGACCCCACACCAATCCCGAATGGGTCCAGTCGAGGCGGTTACCTTGATCCAAGGCGGCGTAGATCAACGCCAAGGCAATGCCTCCGGATGCGAGACCGAAAATATCGGCGGGAGGGCGAGCGGGGTTGACAGGGTCGGGACGGACGCCGAAGCGCAGGCACAGGGCCATACTCACGGCGAGCGGCACATTTTGCCAAAAGATCCATGCCCATGAGAGATGCTCCAGGTACCAACCCTCCAGCGAGGCGGAGACGTTGAGCGACACTTCCAAGTTCAAGGCGTAGATGGCAACACCATATGCCCAGGCCCTGGGCGGCGTGTTCCTCAGGATGAAGCTCAACGTCAGCGGCACGAAGAAGCCCGACGCAAGCCCGCCCGAAAATTGTAGGCCCAACAGCGTGTGCAAATTCGGCGAGAACGGCTCGATGACGGAAACGATGGCCATTGCCGTCGCCGCGTAAATCAGCACCTGCCTCGGTCCGTAAACGCCGCCCAACCAGATGGCGAGCGGTGCAACGAGCATTTGACCCACGGTTTGCGCCGTCGTGATCCAGGCGCCCTCATCGAAGCCGGCATGCACGGCGCCGCGAATGTCGGCGAGGCCGAATGTGGAGAGGCGGGTAGTCAATGTAGAGATGAATGTGCCGAGCAATACGCCCAGCAGCCCCATCCAGGGAATTTCGGTGGGTGGCGCGGGCGCCGCCATCGGCGCCGCCGGGGCTGGAGGCTGATCCTGCGCGCTCATCGATGATCGCGGGACCGGGTGTCGACCCGGGCGATGACGGACATGCCGGGGCGCAGACGGTCTAGAAGGCCGTCTGCGTCGTCGATCGCGATTTTGACGGCGATGCGCTGAACCACCTTGGTGAAATTTCCTGTCGCGTTGTCGGGCGGCAGGAGGGCGAACTGCGAGCCGGCGCCGGGCGCAAACGCGAGCACGTGACCGCGCAGCCGATGGCCCGGAAAAGTATCCACGCTGATCTCGGCCTGCTCGCCGACGGCCATGTGCGTCAACTGGGTTTCCTTGTAGTTCGCGATCACCCAGACGTGCGGCAGCGGGGTGAGCGTGGTGATTTGGCCGCCGACCCCCACGTACTGACCGGGTTTGATTTGACGCTGGCCGATCACGCCGTCCTGGGGTGCGAGAATGCGCGTGTAGCCAAGGTTGATCCGGGCGATCTCTAGACTTGCCGTCTGCGCGACCATCGACGCTTCGGCCTGGGCCTGCTGGGCGGTGAGGACGGCGAGCTGGCGCGCCGCCGCGGTCGCCTGGGCGCGGTTCTGAGCGAGCTGCGCGGCAAGCTGGGCGCGGAGCGTTTGCAGCTTCTCCTCGGCCTCGGTGGAAGAGGACCCGGTTTTGAGCAACCGCTGCTGGCGCGCGACGTCCCGACTGTTTTGCTCGACATTAGCGATCGTGGCGTCGATGGTCGCCCTCGCCGCCTGGACATTCGCGTCTTGAAGCTCGCGCTGCGCTTTGAGAGCCTGGATCTGCGCGGCGGCGGACGCCACGCCCGCTTCGAGCTGCGCGACTGTGGCGCGATAGTCATCGTCGACGATTTGAGCCAGCACATCGCCGGCATGCACTCGCTCGAAGTCTTGTACCGGCAGGGTGCGGACATAGCCCGCGACCTTGGCCGCGATCGGCGTGAGATCCGCCTGAAGATAGGCGTCATCCGTGGATTGCCACTCTGCATTGCCCTCCCAGAGGGTCCAGCGCGTGGTGATGACGATCAGGACACCCAGGGCAATGATGAATATGCCCGCGCGCCAGATCAAATCCGGGGTTACCGGCCCCACGAGCGATCTGAACCCTCTCAACGGTGGCGTCACGATGTTCCCTCGAGTCTCCCTTGCACAGGCGCACTTTAAACCAACAATCGGTCTGCCGGAATCGAGGAAGGGGGGCGGGGAATCTTAAGCCTGCTCGACCGGCCCGGGCGCACCGGGTTCAAAATTTCCACTGCAGCGACAGCCCCGCAGTGCGCGGCCGATTGCTGAAGATTCGGGAACGCGTCGACGCATCGTAATTGTCGGAGTTGAATCGCGACAGCGCCGCCTGCTTGTCGAACACATTGCTCACGAATAGATTCGCTTCCCAGGCGCCGTGGATTATCCCGGTGCGCAGATCGAGCAGGGCATAGGCACGCTGAAAGGTCGCAGGATCGGTGCGATCGAAATTGGGGTAGGACTCGCCGACGTATTGACCGTCGGCGCGCGCGAAGCCCTCATAGCCCGGCGCGGGGTTGAACGAGTATTTAGCGCTCGCATTGCCGTTCCACAGCGGCACGTTCTCCAGTTGTTGACCCTTCAATCCGTTCAGGGATGGCGCATCCGCCGCGAGCACCGCCCTGGTATAGCCGACACCCGCGCCCAGCTGTACGTGGGCGCCGATATTGTTCTCCCTTCGGCGTCGAGGATTGATCATATCAATATAATCAATTTGCCGTCCGCGTGCTACCGTCGTTTTCGCGGCGCAGGGGCAGTTCGGGAAGAAACAACGGCGTAACCAGTGCCATGCCCACGACGCAGACGCCTGCGACGCTGCGCTCATCCGCCCCCGATCTCGCTCAAGGGTCCGAGGGCCTTGCGGATGGTCCGGCGGGCGGCGAACGACATATTGGCGAGTTGATGCGCGAGCCAGTCTCTGCGGCGCCGCTTGATGGCCTCGATGCTGCCGCGGCCCCGGGCGGTGGCCATGAGGCCGACCCGCCGCCTGTCCTCGGAAAGCGGCGCGGCGCGTGCGATTAGGCCGGCCGACTCCAGTCTCTTGACGTGTCCGCTGATTGTCGGTCCGCGCAATTTTTCAATGCGCGCGAGATCGGCGACGCCGATCCCCGGATGTTCGATGATCGCCGCCAGCAGCAGATTCTGCAGGGGCGAAACGCCGCGATTCAGATCCTCGCTTTCCCGGCGCAGCTGTCGATAGAGACGGTGCAGGACCGGGCGAAGCTCGTCGGCCAGCGCGAGGGCATCGTCTTGGTGCTTGGAATTCAGGGCGGCAGTCATGATGTGGCAGTCATAGATAGATAGATAGGCTATCTACTTATACTGCGAAAGAGCGCCACGCGCAACGCGCGTGTGCCGGCAAATGCGCATGACGGGGGCGAGCGTTATGTCGTGCATGCGTCGCCTACATCGCGCGCACGATTGACATATGCGCGAAACGCTCGCGTTTTGCGACATGCGTCACGGGTCTTATGGTCACTGTCGCTATTTTTATACGCCCCGGTTCGCCCAGAATATTCGCCAGTACACGGTGTACTGATTGAAATCGGGATGCTCACCATGTTAACGAAGGCCCGCCGCGGATATTGGCTACTGACAGCCGGTGCTCTCGGCGTACTGTTGTCGGCGCTCGTGATCAACTTCCGCGGCGATCGCTCGGCTACGCCGAATGCGGCGCATCAGCCCGCGCCGGCGCGGGCCGAGGCTTCGTTGCCGAAGGCGCCTGCGGCCGTCGCACAGGTCCACGAACGGCACCCGTACATCGTGCAGGCGGACAGCGCCGATGCCGCACGCATCGCGGTGCAGGATGTGGGCGGTGCGGTGACCGGCGATCTTAGCGTCATTCGCGCTGTCGCCGCGTCGCTCGACGACCGTGAATTGGCCGCCTTGCGCGCCGAGCGCAGCGCGCGTCTGCAGATCTATGACGATACCCCCGTGAGCGCGAGCTCCACCGGGGGCGCGCTCCCGGAAACCTATTACCCCAGCGAAGTCGATGCCAGCAGCATGCACATTGGCGGCCTGACGGGGCGCGGTGTGACGGTGGCCGTAGTCGATTCGGGAATGTGGAGTCAACAAGGTCCCTTGCAGTACTCGCCCAGCGGCGGGGGCAGCCGTGTGCTTGCCCAGTACGACGTGATCTTGGCGCGCCAGCAGCCGAGCTACTACGCGTCTTCTTGGTTGGAGACGTACAGCCGCAATATCGATGACCCCTACGGTCACGGGACGCACGTCACCTCGATCATCGCCAGCAGTGGAGTGGCCACGACCGGCAAATTCCAGGGCGTGGCTCCCGGCGTCAATCTCGTGTCGGTGCGGGCGTTGGACGCCAAAGGCTCGGGCCGGTATTCCGACGTCATCAGCGGCATTCAATGGGTCATCTTGCAGCGGGCGCGATACCACATTCGCGTGCTCAATCTGTCCTTGGGTGCGCCGCCTTCCGGGCCGTACTGGACAGATCCGCTCAATCAAGCGGTCATGGCGGCCTGGGCTTCCGGTATCGTGGTGGTCGCCGCCGCCGGCAATCGAGGTCCCGGGCCCTTGACCATCGACGCCCCCGGCGATGTTCCCTATGTCATTACGGTCGGTGCGGTCACGGACAACTACTATCCCCTGCAACAGAAGCAGTATCGGCTCGCCGCCTTCTCGTCCGCCGGGCCGACTTTCGAAGGGTTCGTCAAACCGGAGGTCGTCGGCATGGGAGGCCACAATCTGGCCTACGCTCCCGACAACGGGACTCTGGCAACGGAATTTCCGCAATGGGTGCACGAGCCCTACGATGATTTCACCATGTCGGGCACATCGCAGGCAGCCGCCACCGTCAGCGGTGTCGTCGCACTGATGCTCGAAGTCAATCCAGGGTTGACGCCGGATCAAGTGAAGTGCCGGCTCATGTCCGGTGCCCGCCCCGCCGTGAATTCCAGCGGCAGCCTGGCCTACACGGTGTTCCAGCAGGGCGCCGGTCTGGTGGACGCGCGCAATTCTGCCTATAGCACCGCCTCGGGCTGCGCGAATCAGGGGCTCAACGTGGGGCTCGATCTCGCCGGACTGCAGCACTATGGTGGCCGCGCCAACGAAGACTCCAACGGAAATTTCTACATCATGGCCCAAGCACCCGTTACGGCCAGCTCATCCTTGCTCGGTGGCTTGGTCGGCACCGTCAGTACCTTGACTGCAAGTGTTCCGTTGGTCGGCCCTCTGGTGAAGGACGTGGCCGTGCTCCTCGACGGACTCTTCTGGAACGGCACCTATTCGTCGGCCAGTGGCTACACCTGGAGCAGCGGCTATACCTGGAGCAGCGGCTATACCTGGAGCAGCGGCTATACCTGGAGCAGCGGCTATACCTGGAGCAGTGGCTATACCTGGAGCAGCGGCTATGCGGGTATCGATGTCCCGGCACAACAATAGCGCAGGTCTTCAATGCAAAGGCGCGGGGGCATCCTTGGTACTGTAGCTGCCTGCGTCGCAATGGCGGCGCTGGATGTGGGCGCGTATGCGGCTGCGCCGACGCCGGCAATGCGACCCATGTATTTCGAGCATCTCACGATGCGCGATGGGCTCTCGCAAAGCACCGTCAACAGCATCCTGCAGGACTCGCAAGGTTACCTGTGGCTGGGGACCGAAAACGGCCTCGACCGTTACGATGGCGACTCGATCCGCGAGTACCGCCGTGAGCGCGGCAATGAGCACGGGCTTGCCAGCGACTATATCTGGTCGATGGCCGAGGACGCGCAGGGCGACCTGTGGCTGGCCACGGAAGGCGGCGGCGTGGCTCGCTGGGATCGGCGGACAGAGCAATTTCAGCCGTTCCGGCACGACGCGCACAAACCGAACACACTGGCCAGCGACGCGGTACGCACCCTGCTCATCGATGCTCGAGGCCGCATTTGGGCCGGCACCCTGGACCGAGGCCTGGATGTTCTCGATCCGAAGACCGGTGATGTCCGCCACTTTCGCCATCGCGACGAGGACCCTCGCTCATTGCCGGCCGATGCGGTGTGCGCCCTGTTTGCCGACCACAGCGGCAGGATCTGGGTGGGCACGGACGGCGGCCTGAGCCGCTACGAACCCGCAAGCGACGACTTCGTCAACTACGGCGCTGCGAACGGCAACGGCTCGAGCGATGCGCGAGTCCGCGCCATTCGCGAGGATCACACCGGAGCGCTTTGGATCGGAACTTACCGCGGCGGACTCGACCGCCTCGATCCCGATACGGGACGCTTGACTGTATTTCGCCATGACCCGAAGGATCCTCATTCCTTGAGCCATGACCGTGTATTGGCCGTGCTGGAGGACGATGCGCAGCGGCTGTGGGTCGCGACGGCCGACGGACTGAATCTATTCGACCGCGAGTCGGCGACGTTCGTGCGATACGGGCGCGATGCGGACAATCCTCAGAGCCTGCGAGACAGCGACATCATGTCCCTGTACCAGGATCGCGGCGGAGTGTTGTGGGTCGGCACGCGCGGAGGCGGCGCCAGCCATTGGAACCCGCGAAGTTGGCTGCTGGGGCATTACCGCAGCGACTCCTTTCGCGACACGCAGGTGAATTCTTTCGCCGATGACGGCGCCGGCAAAGTGTGGGTGGGCACGGTTGGAGCCGGGTTGGTGGAAATCGACACCCGCGACCGGAGCGAACGGCACTTCGGCACCAGCGTGGACGGCAGCGCGCACAGCAGCCTGCACGCCGGCGTACGGCTGACCGACGACCGCATCATGTCGCTGCTTTACGATCGCAAGGGGGTGCTGTGGATCGGCACGATGACGGGGGGCCTCAATCGGCTGGATGTGAACACCGGCGCGCTGCGGGTGTATCGCTCGGCCGCCGACGATCCCGCGACGCTGCCGGCCAACGGAGTGATGTCTCTGTACGAAGATCGGCTTGGCACGCTCTGGGTGGGTACGTACGGCGGGGGCCTCGCGAGCATCGATCAGAGCAGTGGCAAGGTCACACGTTACCCCTATGGCAGCATATCTGCCTCCTCGTTGAGCGGCTCGCGCGCCAGCGCCATCGTCGAAGACCCTATCGGCAACCTCTGGATCGGCACGGAGGGCGGCGGGCTCAACCTGCTGGTTCGAAGAACGGGCCGCTTCTACACTTATCGGCGCGACGACCGCGATCCGGCCAGTCTCAGCGACAATTCGGTGTATGCGCTGCATCTCGATCATCAAGGCCAGTTGTGGGTCGGCACCGCAGGCGGCGGTCTCGATCGCGTGATCGGCAACTCCGTCCGGCCGAGTGCGGTGCGTTTCGAAAACCAGTCGGGGCTCGGCGGCATCTCGACTCAAGTCGTGTATGGGATCGAGTCGGACCGCGAGGATCGACTGTGGCTGAGCACCAACAATGGCCTCGCCCGTCTCGATCCGCGCGCTCATTCGATCAAGTGGTTTCACCGAGTGCACGGATTGCAGGACGAAGAATTCAATTTCAACGCTCACTACCGGGGCGCCGACGGCACCCTATACTTCGGCGGCAACAACGGATTCAATGCGTTTTTGCCCGATCTGATCACGCCCAGCGCACCGCCGCCGCGCGTGGTTCTGACCGCGGCGGCGAAGCTCAATCGAGCCATCGCACCGCAGGAGTTGCCGGGTCCGACCCGGCCGTTGGCGCTGGCCTACGACGACAAGCTGGTGACTTTGGATTTTGCCGCCCTCGATTTCACCTCGCCCGCGAACAATCATTACTCGTATCAACTCGAGGGTTTCGATTCCGGCTGGATCGACGCAGGTTCGCTGCATCGGGCCACCTATACCAATCTCGACGCGGGCGACTACATCTTCAAAGTGCGCGCCGCCAATGCCGACGGCGTATGGAGCGAGACTGGGTTGGCCATTCCGATGCATGTGGCGCCCGCTCCCTGGAAGACTACGGCAGCACGCCTGGTGTATCTGGCGCTGGGCTTGCTGGTGTTCGGCTATCTATGGCGCCTGCAGCGTCTGCGGCGGGAACGCGAACTGCGCTATAGCCGTGAGCTGGAGCAAACGGTCCAGGCGCGCACGCATGAGCTCGAAGAGCGCAACCAGCAGCTGCAGGTCTTGAGCCGCGCCAAGAGCGACTTCGTGGCCCGCATGAGTCATGAACTGCGTACGCCGATGAACGGTGTCCTGGGCATGACCAGCCTGTTGCTCGACACCCGCATCGATCCGGCGCAGCGGCGTTTCGCCGAAGCCATTCACCGCTCCGCAGATTCGCTGCTGGCGATCGTCGACGACGTTCTCGACTTCTCCAAGATCGAGGCGGGCCGCCTGCAGCTCGATCCCGTCAGCTGCGATCTCATCGAGCTGGTCGAACAGACGGTGGAGATGCTGGCGGCGCGCGCCGCGACCAAGGGCATCGAGCTCTTGTGCGATTCGCCTACGACGCCTATGCCGCGGGTACGCATGGATGCCGTGCGATTGCGTCAGGTGCTGGTGAATCTCGGCGGCAATGCAGTGAAATTCACCGAACGCGGCGAGGTCATTCTGCGCCTGATCCCGTTGAGGACGGAGAATGGCTCGCTGACGGTACGATTCGATGTGGTCGACACCGGTGTCGGCATCGCGCCGGAAAACCAGTCGCGAATTTTCCAGGAATTTGCCCAGGAAGACGCCTCGACCACGCGCCGCTTCGGCGGTACCGGTCTGGGTCTGGCGATTTCCCGGCAAATCGTCGAGCTCATGGGCGGACAGCTCGCGCTCGTCAGCGCACCCGGCCTAGGATCCACGTTCTCATTTGAATTGTCGGTGCCGCTGGCCGACGCAGCGGCGCAACCGCCGGCGCCGCTGCGCAGCCTCGACGGCCTGCGCGTACTCGTGGTGCACGAGAACGCGGCGGCGCGAGGGCTCATCGGCAAGGCGCTGTGTGATTGGGCCGCGCTTCCCACGGAAGTGCCGTCTCTGGCTGAAGCGGCGGCTGCCTCGGCGGCAGCGACGTACGATGCCGTGGTGATCGATGACTGGCTGCTCAACGAGGCCGATGGATTGTGGAAAGTTCTGCGCTCGCGGCAATCAGTGAGCCTGCGCACAGTCCGATTGTTGAGCTTCGTCAGCTTGGCTTCCGACACGACCATAACTCAGGGGCTGTTCGATACGGAGCTCACGAAACCGTTGCGCCTCGGCGAACTGCATCGGGTACTGACCGGCTGCGCCGACGAAGATACCGAAACGTTTACCGGTACCAATGTTTTCCCGCCCGCGATGAGTTTGCCGGCGCTCGTGGGCCGCGTACTCGTCGTCGAAGATCAGCCGCTGAATCGCGAAGTGGCCATCGGCATCCTGGCCTCGCTCGGCCTTCAGGCCCAAACGGCGGCCGATGGGCGGCAGGCACTGGAAATGCTGCAGAAGCAGCACTTCGATGTGGTCTTGATGGACTGCGAGATGCCGGTCATGGACGGATTCTCGGCCACCGCCGCGCTCCGCCGGCGCGAGCCCGAGGGAACTCACGTCCCCGTTATCGCGCTGACTGCCGACGCCACGGCCGCCGGCCGGGAGGCCTGTCTGGCCGCCGGCATGGACGACTATCTCGCGAAGCCATTCAGGCGCGAGGCTCTGCATGGCATGCTCGCTCGATGGCTGAAGGACAAGGCGCAATCTGAACCGGCGCAGGAGCCCAAGGCGGCCGCTTCCATGGCCGTCTCGGCGCCCCCCGGCGAGCCCACTCTGGACGGCGCGACGCTCGATGCGCTGCGCGCGCTGCCGCGCAGCGGCCAGAAGGACATGCTCGAGCATATAGGTGAGTTGTATCTCTCGGATTCGCGCAATCTCATCGCGTCGATCGAGAAATCCTTGGGTGCCGGAAATTCGGCCGATCTTGCACGGGCGGCGCACGCCTGGCGCTCCTACAACGGCAATGTGGGCGCGCTGGGTCTGGCGCGCCTGTGCCGGGAGCTGGAAGACACGGCGCGGCAGAGCAACTTCGCGGCGGCCCGAGAGATCTATGCGCAAATACGCACTCTGCACGCGCGCGTACGGGACGAGTTGGAGTTCGCCATGCGGAGATCCGCATGAGCGCTCAGGCTCCGCCGATTCGAGTGCTGGTCGCCGACGACGACGCGATTCTGCGGGAGATCGCCGGCGCCATGCTGCGGGACGCCGGTTTTACCGTGCAGACCGTCGCCAGCGGCGACGCGGCCGTCGCCGCCTGCGCGCTGCGCCTGCCGGACATCGCGCTGCTCGACGTGGAGATGCCCGACGGCAACGGCTATCAAGCCTGCACCAACATTCGTGCGCTCCCGGGCGGCGCGGATCTGCCCATCGTCATGGTGACCGGTTGCGACGATACGGTATCGATCGATCGAGCCTATGAGGCGGGCGCCACGGATTTCGTGGTCAAGCCCATCAATTGGGCGCTGCTCGTGCACCGGATCCGCTACGTGCTGCGCGGCGCGCGCACCCTGGTCGATTTGCGGTTCAGCGAGCAGAAGAACGCGGCGCTGCTGAAAGCGATTCCCGACGGGATCTTTCTCGTGAACGGCCGCGGAGCCATCGAGCATTGCTACAGCCCCGCCGCGGGATTGATCGACGTTCCCAAGACCGGCGTCGAGTCGATGCGTTTCCTCGATCTCATTCAGCCGGCCGCGCGGGCGCGCGCCATGGATTGCCTCGACGCCGCGTTGCGCGGCGAAGCGGCGGTGTTCGAGTTCTCCCTCGATGCCGAATCGCGGCCGAATCGCCATTTCGAGTGCCGCTATCTGCCGAATTCCAGCGGTCAGGTGCTGGCGATCGTCCGTGATGTGTCGGCGCGAAAGGAGGCGCAAGCCCGCATACATCGATTGGCCTACTTCGACGGTCTGACCGGGCTACCCAACCGCGAATGGATTCACGACTACCTTGCGCAGTCATTGGCCGAGGCGGGGCAACTGAATCGCGGTCTGGCGCTGCTCTACGTCGATCTCGACCAGTTCAAGCGCATCAATGACACCTTGGGCCACGAGACGGGCGATGCGCTGTTGCGGCAAGTGGCGGAACGCTTGCAGGCCGGGCTGGATCTGGAAGGCGACGGCGACGAACCCGTCGTGCCGCTGAATCTTCGCGCGCCCGACCCCGGCGTCCCCCAGCGCGCTCGAGGGCGGCTCGCGCGCGTGGGTGGCGATGAGTTCATCGTCGTCCTTACCGGGCGCACGGATGCTGCGCAGGCCCAGTGGGCGGCGCGGCGGATCCTGTCGATTCTTGCCGCTCCGTTCCAGCAGGAAAGCTATGAATTCGTGGTGACGCCGAGCATTGGTATTGCCATGTATCCGGAGCACGGCACGGATGCGCAGAGCCTGCTCAAGAACGCGGACGGTGCGATGTACGAGGCGAAGGCCAGCGGCCGAAATCAGCTGCGCGTCTACGACAGCACCGTGAATGTGCGCGCCCTGAAACGGCTGTCGCTGGAAATGGAACTGCGGCGGGCCGTCGAAAATTCGAGTCTTGAAGTCTATTACCAACCGAAGTACCGGACACGGGACCTGAAATTGCTCGGCGGCGAGGCGCTATTGCGCTGGTTCCATCCTGAGCGGGGTCAGATTCCCACGGCCGACTTCATCGCCGTGGCCGAGGAGACGGGCCTGATCGGGGACATCGGCCGGTGGGCGCTCAAGCGGGTGTGCCGGGATCTTTGCCAATGGCGCAGCGAAGGCCTCGAGCTGCCCCGCATCGCCGTGAACGTGTCCGGACGGGATTTCATGTATCCCGAAGCACTGCTGCGGCTCAGCGATACTGTGACTCGAGCGCAACTGTCGCCGTCGCTGTTCGAACTCGAGTTGACCGAAGGCGTGCTGATGCAGGACGCCGAAGCAGGGCGGCGCTCGCTGCTGGCATTGAAGGAATTCGGTTTCGCGCTGGCGATCGACGATTTCGGCACGGGATATTGTTCGTTGAATTACCTGAAGCGCTTTCCGCTCGACACGCTCAAGATCGATCGCTCATTCGTCTCCGACATCAGCGACGATCCGGATGATGCGTCGATCGTCCGTGCCATCATCGCGCTCGGGCACAGCCTGGATCTCAAAATCGTGGCTGAGGGCGTGACAACCCAGGCGCAGCTGCAGTTTCTACAGGCCGAGTCCTGCGACGCCGTTCAAGGATTCCTGATGAGTCCGGCCATACCCGCCGACGCGTTTCGCGGGTTGCTGGAGCGGCCCCGCGTATCGCTCGAGGCCCCCCAATTGGACTCGAGGCGCCGCGCCAGTTGATGGCATTCTGCCTCGGCGCGCCTCGCGCCCCCCGCCTGCGGGGTTCGCGCTTCGCGACCCCGTTGAGTTCTGGCCGAAGGCCACGAAAAAACTCACGCGGCTGACGTCGATGGCGTTGCGGTCGACGAATCGGCGGCTTTGCCGTAGGAAAGTCTGCGCAGCGTCGGATCTTTGACCAGGTGTAGAACGCGCGAGAAGAGATGATCGTGCGCGTCGGCGCGGCCGATGTGAATGACGCCGGTGTGCGGCAGATCCTTGGCGAAGAGATCGAGAACACATCGGCGCGCGTTCTCATCCAGGGAATCGAGCACCTCGTCGATGAGCACCCACGGCGGCGCGTGCAGCACCACGCGCGCGAAGGCCAGGGTCTGCTGTTCGTCCTCGCTCAATTCGTGATCCCAGCGCCGGGATACATCCATCAGCGGCTCCAACCTGTCCAGCTTGAGCCGAACCAGCGCGTTCACGTAGGCGGCGGCCTCGAAGGTTTCCGTCGCCGATGGGTAAGCGAGGACCTCGCGCAGCGTGCCGGGGGGAAGGTAGGGGGTGCGCGGCATGCACAGGATTTCTTCGCCTCCCGGGCGTGTGATTCTCCCGGCGCCCCACGGCCACAACCCAGCCAATGCGCGGAACAGCAGGGTCTTGCCGGTCCCGGATTCTCCGACGATCAACACTCGCTCGCCGGCCTTGATCTCCACTTTTTTCTCCTCGAGCATGGTGGCGCCGGCGGGCGAGGCGATTTCCAGATCATCGATGCTGATCTTGCCGGGATCGCTGGAGACCACGGCGATGCGGCTCTCGATGTCGTGAAGCACATCGATGTCGATGACCGCACGGCGGAAACTCGCGACCCGCAGCAGGGTCGCGCGCCAATCGGCGATGGTGCTGAAATTGTCCACGAACCAGCGCAGCGAGGACTGCACCTGGATGAAGGCGCCCGATGCCATCATCAGGCCGCCGAACGAGATATTCCCCGCGAAATAGAGCGGCGCGGCGACCAGTATCGGGGCGACGAGCGTAAACCAGCCGTAGCCGGCGGTTATCCAGGCCAGATTGGTGAGACCGCTGACCAGCCGCCCGGTGGCGGCCAGCACCGCCGCGAGATCGACCTCGATGCGCCGCTCCTCGTCCGCTTCACCCGCGGCAAGCGCGATGGCGTCGATGTGTTCGTTGACGCGTACCAGAGAAAATCTCAAATCAGCCTCACGCGCATAGCGCTGCGCATTGCGGTCGATCAGGCTCCGGCCGACCCAATAGCTCAACAGCGAGGCTGACCCCGAATACACGATGGCGGCCCACACCATGTAGCCAGGAACCGCAAAATGCCGGCTCCCGAGGTGGAAAACAAAATCAGCCGACAGCGACCAAAGCACGCTCACGAAAGTGACCAGCAGGATCGAGGATTGCAGCAGGCCCACACCCAGATCGGCGGACAGCTCGGTGAGGTGGCGCGCATCCTCGTGCATGCGTTGATCCGGGTTCACGCCCATCGCGCCGGCCTGGCTAAGCCGGAACGCCCGGCCGGGCTGCATCCAATTCTGAATCAAATCGAGCACCAGGCCCTGACGAAGCCGGAGCTTCAGTGTTTCACCGAGCCAGCGCTGAGCCACATTGAGCGCCAGCAGAGCCCCGGCAATCAAACCGAAGACACCCAGCTGCAGCAAGAATTGCTCAAAGTCGCGGCGCGACAGGGCATCATAGAAGGGCTGGTTCCAGTTATTGAGGCGTATCTGTCCATAGGCGGTCACCGCAATGACGAGGAACAGCGCGCCCGACAACCAGAAAAGGGTGTTGCGCACGGGCGCCGCCCACAGGGCCCGGACCATCATGCCGAGTTGCGGCACGAGGCCGGAATTGGCAATCTCTTCGGTATTCGATTCGCGGTTCATGCATGTCTCGGGAGTAATGTGACCACGCCATTATCAGGCAACGCCGCCTCCGGCGAGCGTAATTAAGTGAGCCGGATCGAAACCTTGATCGGCACGATGACCTTGGCCGAGAAGCTCGGACAGCTCACCATGACCGCGGCAGGCTTTACGGTAACCGGGCCGATCATCGCCGGCGATTCGACCGAGGCGATCAGGGCCGGGACCATCGGCAATCTGCTCAATATGGTCGGAGCGGCGCATGTGCGCGAGATGCAGCGTCTCGCCGTGGAGGAATCGCGCCTCGGCATTCCACTGCTCATCGGGTTCGATGTCGTGCATGGCCATCGGATTTTGTTTCCGGTTCCCTTGGGCGAAGCGGCGCTGTTCGATCCTGAAACCTGGGCGCTTACCGCGCGCGAGTCCGCCAAGGAGGCCGCGGCCGAAGGAGTGGCGATGACCTTCGCGCCGATGCTGGACGTGGCGCGCGACCCGCGCTGGGGGCGCAGCGTGGAGGGGCCGGGGGAGGACCCCTGGCTCGGCGCACGCATTGCCGAGGCGAAAGTGCGCGGATTCCAGGGCGCCGGCCTCGCGGCGGCGGATGCGCTCGCGGCGGTTGCCAAGCACTATTGCGCGTACGGGGCGGTCACCGCCGGACGGGATTACGCCTCGGCCGACATCTCCGAGCGAACCTTGCGCGAAGTGTACATGCCGCCGTTCGCGGCGGCGGTTGCCTCGGGCGTGGCGGCCGTCATGCCCGCGTTCA
>Ga0137409_10000248_pt1 | contig 57177 bp, 64 predicted proteins | sample CZODoug1_16funga_FD_122059 | JGI IMG/M metagenome (GOLD analysis project Ga0137409, IMG submission 122059) | Vadose zone soil fungal communities from Angelo Coast Range Reserve, California, USA - CZODoug1_16fungal (Hybrid Assembly) | ecosystem: Environmental > Terrestrial > Soil > Vadose zone... | reverse complement strand
GGAGCGCGCAGAGATCGCAGAGGAGAATACTCTCTCTGCGTGCTCAGCGGGCTCTGCGGTTAAACGTATGGCTACCCTCGCGTTGTGGTTCCTGTTTTTGGCGTTTGTCGGAGCCTTCGCCGCTCAAGTGGCGAGGCGCGTCCAGCTGATCGCGGCGGCGCCCAACACGTTCTCGGTCGACCACTTCCCATTCCGCATCAAGCGTTTCCTCCTCGACGTCGTCCTGCAGCGCCGGACGATTCGCGAGCGGCCGGTTCTCTGACATACGGGCTTGCTGCTGCGGCAGGCAGCACGTCGGCTGTTCGACTTCGCGCTTGGTAGACATGAAGGAGTGACTTTTGGACAGCGAGACGTTTGCCCTGCTGCGCGACGCCGTGCGGCGATTTGTCGATGAGCAACTCATACCGAACGAGGACCGCGTCGAGAACGAAGAGGCGGTCCCGGCGGAGATCATCCACGAGATGCGCGAATTGGGGTTGTTCGGCTTGTCGATTCCCGATCAGTATGGCGGCCTTGGCCTCACCATGGCCGAAGAGGCGGCGGTGGTATTCGAGTTGGGGCACACCTCGTTTGCCTATCGCTCGGTGATCGGCACCACCGTGGGGATCGGCAGCCAGAGCATCGTCATCGACGGGACGGAGGCGCAGAAACAGGAGTGGCTGCCGAAGCTGGCCTCGGGCGAGATCATCTCGTCGTTCGCCTTGACCGAGCCGGGTGCGGGATCGGACGCGGCTTCGCTCAAGACCACCGCGATCAGGGAGGGCGACTCCTACCGGCTCAACGGGACCAAGCGGTACGTCACGAACGCACTGCGCGCGGGATTGTTCACCGTGATGGCGCGTAGCGAGTCGGGCGTGTCGGGGGCGGCGGGAATCAGTGCGTTCATCGTCGCGGCAGGATCTCGGGGCCTGACGTTGGGCAAGAACGACAAGAAGATGGGCCAGAAGGGTACGGTGACGTGCGACGTTATGTTCGACGATTGCATCGTGCCCGCGACGAACGTCATCGGCGGAGTGGCCGGGCGCGGCTTCAAGACGGCGATGAAGGTGCTGGATCGCGGGCGCATTCATATTTCGGCGCTGGCCGCGGGCATGGCGGAACGGTTGGTGAACGAATCCGTGGGCTATGCCGCGGATCGCGAGCAGTTCGGCCAGGCGATCGGGAAATTTCAGCTGGTGCAGGGAATGATTGCCGATAGTCGGGTCGATGCCTACGCCTCGAAGGTGATGGTGGATGATGTGGCGCGTCGCTACGATGCGGGCGAGAAGGTATCGGCCGACGTGGCTTGCACCAAGTATTTCACGACGGAGGCGGTGGGTCGGGTGGCGGACCGTGCGGTGCAGATCCATGGCGGCGCGGGGTATATGGCCGAGTACAAGGTCGAGCGGTTTTATCGCGATGTGCGCCTGCTGCGAATCTACGAGGGGACGAGCCAGATTCAGCAGACGATCATTGCGAAGGCGCTGCTGCGAGACGCGGGACTCGCGGTGTAGAGGATAAGTGTGGCGAAGTCCGTTAGGAGGACACGTCGATGAAGCTGGCACTGGTGATGTACAAAGGTGAGAAACGTCTCGCCATCAGTTCTCAGGACCGATTGTTGTCACCCGCCTCGGGCGAAGCGACCGGCATACCGCTCGACGTCGTCAGTGTGTGCTCGGCAGCGACCGGCATGCGTTCCGGCTTGCCGAATTGCAACAGGCGGGTCAGTTGGAGGAATTGCCGGCTCACGGGGTGACCTTTCTGCCGCCGGTTCTGAATCCGGGCAAGATCCTTTGCGTCGGTCTCAACTACATGAAGCACTTGACCGAGGCGGCGTTTGCGCGCCCCACGTATCCGCTCTTCTTTGCGCGCTTCGCTTCCGGCCTGGGCGGGCACCGCGAACCTCTGGTGCGACCCGTGTGTTCCGTGAAATTGGATTTCGAGGGTGAGCTGGTCGCGGTCATTGGCAAGCCGGTGCGCCACGCGTCGGTGCACGAAGCACTGGGTGCGGTGGTGGGTTATTCGATCTTCAACGATGCGACGATCCGCGAGTACCAACTGGACCGCGGCTCTCAATGGACGCTGGGCAAGAACTTCGACGGGACGGGCGGGTTCGGGCCGTTCGTCGTGAGTGCCAATGATCTGCCCACCGGGGGGTCGGGCCTCGCAATCAAGACCGTGTAACCGGTCTTTGAGCTGTTCCTCCAAGTCTCGAATTGTCATGCTAGCCACGATGCGGTCCTATTCGGCATTGATGGCAAATGTTATCAATACGGAAAAAAACCATATAAATTAAATTACTACCAATACTGGAGTTTCCGGTGGCTCAGAGCCCGAGTTGAACGCCGGCGCACCCGGCTGGACCGGCAGGGGGTGAGCCCGCCGACAGTCACGGTAACGCGAGATGGCTCACGACCTTGCGTGATGAGGGCGCTGCAGGTCGTAGGGTGACCGAGGCGATCGGGAACTCCCCGGTGCGCAGACCCCGGAAGAAGTCTTCGGGCATGTCGTGCAGCATTTCCCGAAATGCCAACTGCTCGACCGGAAACTCTTTCTCGGACCAGAACCGCGCCTCGGTGGCTTCTGTGCCCAGCACCAGGCGCGGCTCGGTCGGCAGCGCCGCGCGAAAGCCCACGTGGATCTCGTTGATGTGGGGGATGCTGGTCACCCGATACAGGATCATCGAGGAAGGCGGTACGTGAACGCCCACTTCTTCCATCGTTTCCCGAGCGGCGGCCTCTTCCAGCGACTCGCCCATTTCGACGAACCCGGACGGCAGATTCCAAAGCCCTTGCGCAGGTTCATGTGCCCGCCGGCACAAGAGGAGCCGGTCCTTCCAGGAGGCGAAACAGGACACGAGCACCTTGGGGTTTTCGTAGTGCACCCGTCCACAGAAACTGCAGACATACCGCTCCACGCGGTCGTCGTCCATCCGGCGTCGAGTCAGCGGATGCGCGCAGTCCGTGCAGTACTGCATCTTTGGGCCTACCGGACCCGCCGACGATCAGGGGTAGCGGTGGTGGCGTTGCGCGCGTTCATTCGAATCGGCAGATCTCGTCGAACGCGAGGCGCGGTCCCCGCGGGAAGAGTTGCTCAGTCGTGCCGTGTCCCAGCGCGCAGATAAAATTCGTCGTGACGCTCGTGGTGGCGAAAAAAGCCGAGTCTACCTTGCCTTGGTCGAACCCTGACATCGGTCCGCAATCGAGACCCATCATGCGTGCGGCGATCATGAAGTACCCCCTTGCAGGCTGGAATTTCGCAGGGCGGTTGTGCGGGCGACCTCAGGATCCGCGAACCAGCGCCGGGCGTCGGGGGCTTGGGGAAAGAGGTAGGGCAGCTTGTCCGCGAACGCCGCGTCCATGCCGATGAGGACAGTCATTGCGGACTGTTCTACTTTGACGCGATTATTCTTCGAGACGCAATTCGAGAGCCTCGTTTTGGCGGCCTTGCTCCGCACGAACACAAACCGGGCGGGGGAGCAGTTGGCGGAGGTCGGACCCAGCTTCATCAAATCGAAGACTGATCGAATCGTATCCACGCCGATCGGCGCCGGGTCCCAGCGATTGTACGAACGCGCGTTCCGAAAGGCGAGGTCCAAGGACTCATCGCTGGCGATACTCTTCAAAGCCACTCAGTTCCTCACTTGGGCTTTTTCATGTTGTATTGAACCGAGACGCCCCACCAGCGCGGCGCGCCGAAGCCGAGCAGCGACGAACCAGTGGTACCGCTGAAGTCGAAGCCGACCACCTTGTAGCTCCTATCCGTGAAATTGTTGACGTAGGCAGAGAACTCCAGTCGATCTTCCGCCGTGGTGTAGGCGATACGGGCGTTGCCGACGGTGTAGGCGGGGATCTTGCTGGAGTCGAAGTTGCAGATGCAGTAGTACTGCGGGCCCGAATACTTGGCGTCCGCCTGGACGGCCAGCGTTCCCTGGGGCAGCGGCCATTCGTATCTCGCCAGTGCCGAGATGGTCAGCGGGGGAGTCTTGACGTTGTGGCGATCGTTGACGATACCCAGGAAATTGACGTCTTTGACGACCATGTCGATGTAAGCCGCGGACAGGGAGAGATTCAGACCTTGCATGGGTCGGATGGAGAATTCCTCTTCGGCTCCCTTGGTCGTGCTTTGATAGTTTTCGACTTCTTCGGCGGTGCCGATCGCCTTGAAACCCTGATAGTTGTGGTAGTCGTAATAGAAAACGGTGCCGTTGAGACGAGCGGCGCCGTCGAAGAAGTCGGATTTGAATCCCCCTTCATAGGCGTTCAATTCCTCGGGCTTGTAGGCGATTTCGCTGTTGGGGATGGAGGCCGAGCCGCCCAACGGCGCATTGAAGCCACCGCCCTTGGTGCCGCGGTTGTACCCTGCATACCACATCAAGTGATCCGTCTGCCGATAGCTCACTTCCAGTCGTCCACCCCACAACGTTTCGTTGGAGTTCCCGTCGTAGAGGCGCGCGTTGGCAATGAAGGGCGCGGAACCGGGATTCGAAAAGACCGACGAACGCGCGTAGAGATTGTCTTCGTAGTGGTACTTTTTCTCTTCGCGCGAGGCGCGCACTCCGGCGGTCAGGGTGAGCTTGTCGAGCAGGTCGAACTCGCTCTGCCCGTACAGGGATTCGGAGTCGGAATATTGGCGGTACGTGTCGCGAAGCTCGAGGTCGAGCGCCGGCAGGACGAATCCGGAGATCGGCGTGTGTTCATCAACGTCGAGATAGTAGGCGCCGACCACCCATCGCGCTCGTGCCGTGGACCCATTGAGACGGACTTCCTGGGACAATTGATTGAGTCTGGCGATATTTTCGGATTCGAAGATATCGGCCGGGCTGTCGTCGAACGATAGTCCGAGCTCCACGTCATTTTGCTTGTAATCGGATACCGACGTCAGTGTTGCCCGACCGAGGTCCCAGCTGAACTTCACGGTGCCGCCGCTGGTGTTCGAATGATTGAAATTCTCGCTGGAGAACGCTTTGTCTTCCACGAAGCGAGGGTCGCCGGGCACGCGATAGCCGGTGAAATCGCCGCCGGGGGTCGGGCGCGTCAAGGCAGGGCCCGCTCCGCACGAGGAATTGACGCCATTCGGCCCGATGGCTTGGCGGGTTTCCGTCGGCGACGACAGGATGGAATTGGTGACCTGGCCGGCCGCATTGCAGAGATTGATGGACGATACGACGTTGTAGGGAGACGTCGCAAAGGTGCTGCGAGAAGCGAAGACGCTCACGTCGAGCCGGATCGCGTCGTTGGCCTGGTAACGGACTTGGACCCGTCCAGCCTGGGTGTCCATGTTGTTTTCGCCGTCCCCCGGGAAGACGTTCTTCGTGTACGGGCCATATTTGTCCGAGTACAGCGACACACGGGCCGAGAGCGCATCGGTGATGCGTCCACCGTAGGCTCCTTCGAATTTGACCTGGTCGAACCGGCCGTAGGTGAGCTTGGCGTAGCCCTCGTTCGTATCAGTGGGTTTGCGTGTGGTGACGGCGATGGCTCCGCCGGTGGCGTTGTGACCGAAGAGTGTGCCTTGCGGACCTTTCAGCACCTCGACTCGGTCGACGTCGAAGAACGAGAAGTTCTGCATCTCTTGGGACGCCAGATAGCCCTCGTCCACATACATGGCGATGGGCGCCTCGGTGTGAAGCGAGAAATCGTATTGGGTGACACCGCGGATGCTGAAGGTCAGCAACTGACCGCCGTAGCTGCCGGCGACGTTGAGGCCGGGTATCACGCGCGTGATGTCGGTACTGCTTTGCAGCTCCAACTGCTCCAGTTGTTTCCCGGAAACCGCGACGATGGCGATCGGCACGTCTTGTGCCGACTGTTCGCGCTTTTGCGCGGTCACCACAATTTCCTCCAATGCTTCAGAAAATACCTTGGCATTCAACATCATAAAAACGGCGAAGCCGACCGCCTTGCTGCACTTTTTGTCCCATTTCATGCGTCCAATCCCCTCCAGTTTCATCTTAAGGTAACATTGTTACCTATACTAATCCCGATCGTCGTTATATCCAATTTGTGGAGGTTCCGCAAGGGCTGCGGACACAGGGCATTTTTAGGACTGGCCGTGGAAGAAGCCGGATTTTTTGGATTCGGGCGACGACGGCGATCAAATCAGGAGAGGGGCGCGCGAATGTCCGGCGTCACGTGAGAGCGATCGTTTGCCTGTGAGGCGATGACCGGAGCGGGCCTGCGGCCCTCGGTTCTGCGGGGCTATTGCTGCTTTTGCAGTTCGTCTCGCTGCCGGCGTCGATCGAGCGCGGCCGAGTATCTACGCTTCTCTTCGGTGGATTGAGGCTCCAGCTTGGCAATGGCGGCGGGCTTGCCCGCGGCATCGACGGCGACCATGGTAAAGAAGCAGCTGTTGGCATGCCGAATATTCCGGGTGTGAATATTCTCGGCCATGACCTTGATGCCGATTTCCATGGAGGTACGGCCGGTATAGTTTACCGAGGCGAGGAACGTCACCAACTCGCCGACATGAATGGGTTCCCTGAAGACTACCCTGTCGACCGACAGGGTGACGACGTATCGACCGGCGTAACGACTGGCACAGGCGTATACCACTTCATCCAAGAGCTTCAAGATCGTGCCGCCATGGACCTTGCCGCCAAAATTGACCATATCGGGCGTCATCAGAACCGACATCGTCAGTGTCTTTTCCATAGTCCTTGGGATTGTCCTGGCAGCGATGCGGGGGATGTTACGGTACTCGCGATGAATAAGCGCGGTGCCGTTCGGGCTTGCCGTTTCGGCGTTACGATAGGGTGTTGAACGGATGGCTCGTCGATCGCAAAGGCGCCCGTATGGATAGATTGACCGAGATGACCTGTTTCGTGCCCAGCGTCGAGACGGGTTCCTTTGCTGCGGCCGGCAAGGAACTGCTCATGTCCGCGCAATTGGTCGGCAAGCAGGTTGCCAGCCTCGAATCGCGTCTCGGGGTGCAGCTTCTGGTCCGCGAGCGCGCGGCGCGTGAGCGACATGATTTCTTGGCGAATTTCGGTTCCCCGGATTTTGAGCATCGAGCTCTCGGCACCTGGCGCCCCTCCGCCGGCCGCCGCCGCAATTACGCGCAGATTGGTGGTTTTCATATTCTCGAGTTCTATTTCGACACGAGCAATGCGCGCAGCAAATAGTGGATCTTCATCCAGCGGCCTGCGACGTTTCCGCTGCACAGACGCAATTTGCTTCAGACGTGCAAGTGCCGCCACGGAAAAACCAACGCCGGCAATATTGGTTCTTTCAAGGTCAAAAGGTATTTTGCATAGGTCCAGCCCTTGTTCTCCTCGCCCACCAGATTTTCGAGGGGCACGCGTACGTTGGAGAAGAAGACTTCGTTGATTTCGTGTCCACCATCGAGCGTGATGATGGGACGTACTTCGACGCCTGGCGTCGCCATGTCGACGAGCAACAAGCTGATTCCGACCTGCCTCTGCGCTTCCGGTGACGTTCGAGCGAGGCAGAAAATCATGTTGGCGTACTGCGCTTGGGTCGTCCACGTCTTCTGCCCATTGACCAGGTAGTATTCTCCCGAGCCGTCACGCACCCGCTTGGCGCTCATTTTGAGGGCAGCGAGATCCGAGCCCGCCCCCGGCTCCGAAAATCCCTGGCACCACCAATCCGAGCCGTCCAAGATCCGTGGCAACCAGCGACGCCGTTGATCCTCATTGCCGAACTTGATGAGCACCGGACCCAGCATGTTCACCCCGAACGGTACGATGCGGGGTGCGTAGGCTATCGCGCATTCGAGCTCAAAAATGAACCTCCGCGCGGGTCCCCACCCAGTGCCGCCAAAGCTTTCTGGCCAATGGCTTGCGAGCCACCCTCGACGATGAAGAATCGCATGCCATTCCTCCTGATCATTCTTCGTCAGGGGCTGGCCGTCTCTTACCTTTGCGGCCAAACGAGCGGGCAGGTTTTCCTTGAGAAAGACCCGTACGGAGCTGCGGAAGGATTCGTCCTCGACGCTGAAATTAGTGTCCATGTGCGGGTATCAGTAAACCTCAAACAATCCAGCGGCGCCCATTCCCCCGGCGATGCACATCGTTACGACAGCGTATTTTACGCCTCGTCGTTTTCCTTCGATGAGGACATGCCCTACCAGCCGTGCGCCCGTCATACCAAAGGGATGCCCGATGGAGATCGCACCACCGTCGACATTTAGCAACTCGTCGGGGATACGCAGCGTGTCCTTGCAATAAATCGCCTGAGACGCAAATGCCTCATTCAGTTCCCAGAGGCCAATGTCGCCGACTTTGAGGCCGTGGCGCTCCAGGAGCCTGGGAACGGCCAACACCGGCCCGATGCCCATCACATCCGGCTCACATGCGGCGACCGTGAAACCGCGGAATGCTCCCAGCGGCTCGAGCCCGTTTCGCTCAGCCATGCGCGCCTCCATCAATACGCAAGCGGAGGCGCCGTCGGAAAGTTGCGACGCGTTGCCGGCCGTAACGAATTTGTCGCTGCCCTTCATCACCGGAGCCAGCGTGGCGAGTGACTCGTACGTGGTGCCGCGCCGATTGCAGGTGTCCATCGACACCGTCACTTCGCTTTGCGTGACGACTCCCGTCTCCTTGTCAGTCGCTGTCATCACCGTCGTGATTGGGACAATCTCCTTATCGTAGCGGCCGCCGACCTGCGCCGCCTCGGTACGGCGCTGGCTTTCCGCCGCGAACCGATCTTGCGCCTCGCGACTGATGCCGTACCGCGCGGCGACGATATCCGCCGTATCGATCATGGCGAGATAAAGTTCGGGCTTGTGCTCGACAATCCAGGGATCAACCCCCGCAGAGCCATCTTCGCGCGTTCGGATGTGGGAAATGCTTTCGACGCCTCCCGCGATCATCGCCGGCGCCTGATCGACGATGATCCTCCCTGCTGCCATGGCAATCGCTTGCAATCCGGACGCGCAAAATCTGTTGACCGTGGTACCGGCAATTGTAATCGGCAAACCGGAACGCACGACAGTCTGACGCGCAATATTGCGTCCCGTCGTTCCCTCGGGATAGCCGCAACCGAGGATCGCGTCTTCTATGAGATCCGGCTCGACATTCGCCCGTCTGACTGCCTCGCCTACCGCAAACGCGGCGAGTGTGGGACCCGGCGTCGCGTTCAATTCACCCCGGTGGGCCTTGGTCAACGGGGTGCGTGCTGTGGAGATGATGACAGCTTCACGCATGACGTGTTTCAGCGAATTGGTTGAGGCTGTCGAAATCGGCACCGCGCGCCGCGAGATCGACCAACAAAGGTGAAGGCTTCCAGAAGAGCGCATCGCTCATTGCGAATTCCTCGATATCGACAAGTATGTTGCGCAGGCCCGTCATGTCGGCAAATTTCATCGGGCCGCCGCGATAGCGTGGAAAGCCGTAACCGAACATCAGGACTACATCGACGTCAAGCGGCCGCGGCGCAATTCGCTCAAGCACGACATTGGCGCCTTCATTGATCATGGCCGCCAGATAGCGGCGGACGATTTCTTCATTGCTGAATTTCCGGGGAGTGACGCCGGCTCGTATACGCTCGGCATCGATGATGCTTTCCACGTCCGGGTCCGGCGAGCCAATTCGTGCGCCTTGTTGGTAGATGTAATAGCCGCGGCCGGATTTCTGACCGAACCATCCACGCTCGCAGAGGCGGTCGGCTATCTGCACATACCGAGAATCGGGGTTTCGGGTTGCAGCACGGCGCTGGCGGGTTGCCCAACCGATGTCGCCCCCCGCCAGATCGGCCATCTGATAGGGGCCCATCGGGAACCCAAATTCGCGAATCGCCTGATCGATTTGATAGGGAGAGGCACCGTCTTCCATCATGGCGTCGGCGCACTGTCGATAGACCGAAAGCAGGCGATTACCGATGAAGCCGTCGCAGACACCGGCCCGCACCGGTATCTTGCGCAGCTTCTTGGCGACTTCGAAGCCTGTAGCGACGACGTCGGCTGACGCACTGGCTGGTACGACGATCTCGAGTAGCTTCATCACGTGGGCTGGCGAGAAGAAATGCAGGCCGAGCACATCCGTCGCACGTGAGGTGCTTGCAGCAATGGCGTTGACGTCCAGATACGACGTATTCGTCGCCAGGACCGCACCTTGCTTGCATACGCGTTCAAGCTCGGCGAATACGGCCTTTTTGGTGGCCATATCCTCGAACACGGCTTCGATGACGAGATCAACCTTGGCGAGGGACTCATAAGACGTCGTACCCGCCAGGCGAGCGAGTACCGACCGCTTGTGCTCAAGACTCGTCCGATTCTTGACGATGAGGCCGTCGTACACCTTTTCGATCTGCCCGGTGCCGCGCGCCAAGGCGTCCGAATCGCGCTCGACCAGCGTCACGGGAAAACCGGCGTCAAGCACCGCAACGGCAATGCCGGCTCCCATAGTGCCTGCGCCCACGATGCCGACGCTGGTGACCGGGCGCGGCGTCGCAGATCCGGTCTCCGGTGCCTTGGACGCCTCGCGTTCAGCAAAAAAGGCATGCTTTAGTCCGGCGTGTTGTGGGCTGGCGATGCATTGCAAAAAAAGTTCGCGTTCGTGCAAAAGACCGTCGTCGAAGGACTTATCCAACGAGCCTTCGACAGCTTCGAGGATGCGCTGCGCCGCGAATAACCCTCCCGTATCGCGGGAAAGTTTCATGCGCGCAGCGCTCAGCGCGAGGCGATTCGCCGCATCGTCGATGAAGAAGCCGGTCGCGTCCCGTGTTCGGCGAGACGCTCGACAGGCAACGACCTCGTCAACTGCGGTCAGAGCTGCGGACAAGGGATCCTCTCCCATAACCAGTCGGTCGATCAAGCCAAGCGCCAGCGCGGTGTCTGCGTCGATGCGGTCACCGCCCATCATGATCTCGAGCGCGGGGCCGACCCCTATTAAGCGCGGCAATCGCTGTGTGCCGCCCGCACCGGGGATGAGCCCTAAGAGAACCTCTGGAAAACCGAGCGTCGTGTTGCGCAACGCGACCCGATAATGCGCGGAAAGCGCAATCTCGAGGGCCCCGCCGAGCGCAGAGCCATGAAGCATTGCAATGACGGGTTTTCGGCATGCTTCGATTTGATTGCACAACTCAGTGAGCGCAGCTAGCTGAGATGGGCGACCGAATTCGCGAATATCGGCGCCGGCGGAGAACAAACGCCCGGTGCCGTAGATCAACACGACGTCAGCTGTAGAATCCTGCTCGGCATGTTCGATTGCCGCCGCGATGCCACGCCGGACCTGGGCCCCAAGTGCGTTTACCGGTGGGTTGTCGATAGCCACGACGGAGACATTGTCTATTCGATTTATATGAACTGCCTCGCTTGCCATGTAACTGTGCCCAACTCCTGAGGACGGCTTTCGACATCGTCATTGACTATTGAGCACCTTGGTGCGCTCAGTACGTACGTTTCCCATCTCAATCATCCACTGGCGTCTGTAAGCCTATATGAGGGGTCGTTGGCGGATTGTGAGTGACACCTTTCGACTGTCTGGTCGTTCAAATGTCCCGTAAGGAACGATTTCCACGTCGATTTTTGCAGAGAGCCGATTTCTTACGCGGCGCTCGATTTCCGTCTTTAGAATCGCATCGTCCTGCGGAGCTGAATTCTCTCCTCGTTCCACCAGCACAGATAGGTTGCGCTGTGTTGAATGCCCCGGAAAATCTGCCAGTACACGTAGAACCCCGCTGGTCCGTGGTCCTAGTTCTCCCACGACATCCTGTATGGCAGAAGGAAAGAGATTTACGCCCCGTACGATAAGCATGTCGTCGGTTCGTCCCACACAACGGATCATTGGGCCTGTGCGTCCGCAGCCGCATTCCGTATCTATTACCTCGACATGATCGCCGCTTCGAAAGCGCAGCAGTGGTGAGGCCTGTCGCAGTAAGGAAGTGTAAACGAGTTCGCCGCTTATCCCCTTTTTAAAAGGAACCACAGTGCCTGTCGCGGGGTCGATCAACTCGCACAATACATGATCCGGCGATACCATGTGCATTCCACGCTGGTGATCGCATTCCGCCCAGAACATTACACCGATGTCCGTGCCGCCCATCATCTCGGTAACTTTGGCCCGCCAAAGTTGCTCGAGCTGCTTTCGTACAGCGGGGATGCCGCCCCCCGGTTCCCCGCCAACAACTAACCGCTCGACACCCAGTTCGCGTGCGGTGATGCCTAGGGTATTGGGCGCAAGCTGCGCGAGATAGAGCAGATAGTTTGGCGTGCCCACAATGACCCGCGGCCGTAGATCTCGGCATGCAACGAGTAACCGATCCGGTCCCCCATCAGCACCGATTGGTACGTCGAGGGCGTGCATGTACTGCACGGCTTGAAAAACTGGCAATCCACCTACAAAGCCTTTGCTCAATGAGAAAGCGTGCAGAACGCGATCTCCCGGACGGACACCGCAGGCGAATAGACTGCGAGCGCTACTTTCCTGCCACCTCAGCGAGTCACTCTCAGTTAGTGCAACATAGGACGGACTACCGGTAGTGCCGGAAGAAGCCTGCATTTGCCTGATCTCGGCGGGATCGGCGGCCAAATGCTCTCCGAAAGGTGGCGCCGCCTTTAGGCTATCACGCAGGTCCTGCTTTATAGTAAAGGGTACTCTTGCGAGATCCGCAATGCCGTCAAGCGTGTCCCACTCGATCCGCGCGTCTTCAAAGCGCCTCTGATAGAACTTCGAATGAACACGCAGATACGCCAGTTGCTCACGCAACATGCTCTGCTGTGTCTGATGGATAACTTCGTTTGAGGCAGTCTCGATTTCGCTAAAAGCGGCAGCGCGCATCAGAGCGCCAACTCCGTTTTTTATGACCATGACAGTTCTCGCGTAAGTGGCGTCAAGGTACTAAATGCGGGACTGCGTTTCTCCTTGAGAGACTGCAGGCCCTCCTGAAAATCTGGTCCGGACATACCAAGGAACTCGAGCGCGAGCGAGGCGTCGAAGATCGGACCGGCCTGGCGCAGCCAGTTATTGAGAGCATATTTTGTCAAGCGAATCGCACTCTGCGCTCCTGTGGCGAGGCGTGCGGCGATCGCAACAGCGCGGGCATCAAGTTCTGCGTCGTGCGCTACCAAGCTGATGAGGCCGATCCTCTCTGCCGCAACACCATCTACTGGATCACATAACAACAGATAGAGCTTTGACTTGGCCATACCGCAGAGCAATGGCCAAACAATCGCCGCGTGGTCGCCGGCGGCGACCCCTAAGCGCGTATGACCGTCAATGATCCTGCAATCGGGTGTAGCGATCGAAATATCCGCCAATAAACCGCACACCAATCCGGCGCCGACGGCAACTCCTCGCATGGCGCTTACGATCGGCTTGGAACAGTTTATGATCCCGTACACGATATCCCGAGCCTCCTTCCAGGCCCGGATACGCGCATTGAAGTCCGCGGCGAGGTCATCAATCAACTTGAAGTCGCCGCCGGCGGAAAACGTCTTCCCCGCGCCGGTGATGACAACAGAGTTGACCGAAGGGTCGCCATCTATCTCGGCCCAGATTTTGGCCAACTCCGCATGCATGATCGCATCCGCCGAATTCATATTGCCGTTGCTGAGGGTGACTCGAAGCACTTGAGGGTGCGGCCGATCACACTTCATTCGCTCGTAGCCCTTGTAAGGGTCGTCACTCATGATTTCTCTCCGGGAAGGTCAGCGGCCGGCAACGAAACAATTTCCGATCAATCCACTCGAAGGACGCATCTACGTTAATCTGATCCGACGAGGTTCCCAATAACCCATTCAGCGTCTCCTCCGATGCTCGTTCCGGCGGTTTCGTCAATATGACCCCAAGGCTCTCGGGCGTCATCGAGTGTCTAGCGACCATCAGCACTTGGTTTGGTCACCTGCTCAGGCCGTAGATTGAGACGAGAACATTGACGCACAAAACACTTCCGTGCGACTTCACTGCCTCATTTGAACGATGCACTGGCTACAACGCGCCCCTATTTCCTCAACCCCATCTTTTTCAGAATCGGGATAATGTCGTCTTGCATTTGATGGAGGCCCTTTTGAGGATCGAAGAAGCACAGCAGCGTGCTCTCGAGGCCGGCTTCGTTGATCTCTCGTAGCTTCTCAGCGCAAGTTTCGTAGCTTCCCACGATTTGTGGCGACGTGAATCCCAGCGCTAGGCGCTCGATGGCATTTTTTATAAATTCCTCTGTCGATGTGCCTTTGATCGAATTCGCGAAGGCCTCCACGGCTCCTGCATCGATCTGCGATGCGATCCACTCGTACTTTTCCTTGGCCAAAGCATCGGTCGCTTCGGGCAATACCCAACACATGGTCGCTACGCGCACGTTGCGCTTGTACCCGGCTGCGATTTTATGTATTTGCGATGCCCGCTCTCGATAACCGGCCGCGTCCTTCGCCAGACAGAATACCCAATCGCAATGTTGCGCGGCAAAGTCTAGTCCGACGTCGGAACTGCCCGCGTTCATCAACACCGGTCTCGGCCGCCGCGTTGGTTTTGGCGAAAGAAAGCCGCCGTAGGATTGATAGTACTTTCCGCGAAAATCGAAGGGCTCGTTTTCGCTCCAGTAGTACTTCATCAAGCAGACGAATTCGTCAGCCATCGCATAGGCTTCATCGTGGCTGATGGGTTCCGAAAAACCGAAGGCTTCCATCTCCCGCTTCGAATAGCCAGATACGACATTGAGACCCCACCTTCCGTTGGAAATATGATCAATCGTCGCGCCAAACTTGGCGATATGGAGCGGGTGAAAACGGAAAGTGACATGTGCTGTGGAGAACAGACCCATCGTCGATGTGATGGGCGCAGTGGCGGCAGCGCTGGCCAGGAAATCCAGTGCTGCTCCGTTGAGATCTGTTTCGCCGCCCTGGCCAATCCAGCGCCCAAACGGGACTTGATAATCAAATCCCACATGTTCCGCGAAGGTCACTAGATGACTGGCAGTCGGCCACTGCCAGTAGTTCTGCAGGCGGTCGGGGTCGCTCAACACAGCTTTCGACGCCGTCATGCCGCCCTTGATGTTCCAAGCAAAGAAACCGAGCTCAAGCTTGTGGCCAGTGCGCGTTTCGGGCTGGCCGCCGGGATCGAACGGCCCGCGAAGCTGATCGACTTGTTTATATCTGCTTTTATTTTGAGTCACGGTCGGTCTCCTTGAATGAATCGGGTCAGCCGGGCAGGTGTGGTCCGCAAGTGAAGCTGAACGGGCGCATCGGTGTCTGGGCCCACTTGGCGGGAGCCGACTGGATCCAATTCATCGACGTATTCGCTCGGTTGAGAGTCGCTAAGCGGGCATCATTGCGAGGGCCTAGACTTGTGGGAAGCGCTTCAGAAGACTTGTCTGCGAATGAATGGATGCGGGATACATCGAGTAGAAATCTCACGCCGGCAGTCGGAACGTTGACGTTATCTGGGTGGCGCAGCCAATTTGGAATGATGATCGGCGCCGCTACTACGATATAGCCACAATTCATCGTTGCCCTCACCCGGATCGGTGATCAGAATCGCCCCAAATAGTAAATAGGTAACGATGTTACTATAAGTCTTAATATGGGATCTTGTCAATACTCGGCGCGACGCACATTCGCTTGCTGCCCAAGTCCCAAATTGCTGCGACGAAACGATAGTCGGCAAGATTGATTTTCGATATATCTTGAAACAAAAAGACGGAGGACCGCAACGCAGCGACGGTCCGGAAACCGATACTCAAAACTCAGATTGGACGTCATTTGCTCGAAGGATTGTCGCCGCGAGCGGCCCAGCGCCCTTGGCCACGTCGACGCTAACAGCCTTTCCAGATAGCGTGCTGGCGGCGCTGGACTTCCGGCGCCGCTTTTGTGCGCGCGCCCGGCAGGGCGCACGTACTCGGAGGTGAAAGTCCTCTACACAGCCGACATAGGCAAGTGTTAGCGGAAGGCAACGGTCACAAACTTGCGCAAATAGTCAAAGGGCTATCGGAAGCTCAGGGTCGCTCAGTCTCTCTTTTTCATGTTGTATTGTATGCCTATTCCCCACCAACGCGGCGCACCATACCCCGTCAGAGACGAGCCGGTCGCGCCGCTGAAGTCGAATCCAACCGTTTTGTAAATCTTGTCGGTGAAGTTATTTACGTATGCCGAAAATTCGACTCGATCCCGCGCGGTCGTATACGCCAGGCGTGCGTTTCCAACCGTGTACGCGGGAATCTTGCTGGAGGAGAAATCGCAAATACAGTAATACTGAGCACCCGAGTATTTGGCGTCGGCCCCGACCGCAAGTGTCCCTTGTGCCAACGGCCATTCGTATCGAACCAGCGCCGCGGCGGTCTCGGGGGGAGTTTTGACATTACGACGATCTGCGATTATTCCCAAGAAGTTGACGTCCTTAATTCTACTTAGTGTGCGCCGTGAAAAGGCGCGATTTCCCGGTGGGAGGTAGACCCACCCGGCAAACTGTCGCTCCGCCGGTAGTAATCGGAGCAGTCGTGGAGGTGACAAGACGGTGAGGCCATCTATTGCCGTCGATCGCGGATTCACGGCAGGCTGATCGACTGGCTGATTGCGGCGCGCGGTATCGCCGCTGTTAAGCCGTCAAATGGACAGCAGTGCCGCGATGAGTTGCGAAATCCACGACCTCGCGCGCCAAGATTGCGAGCTGCTCGTTCAGTTTTGGCGCTAAGCAGCGGCCGTCCGCATCGAAAATCTGCTCCAGTGTGTTAACGGGCACACCCAGTGGCGTCGGCCAGCCGCGCAGCGCATGAACGACGCTGCGCAGCGCTAAAAGTGTGGCGATCGCGCCCTGCCATCCCGCACCGGTTGCGATGAGCCCGATCGCCCGGCCTTGAAGGTAAGGCGAAGTGTCCTTGCTCAGATCCTCGACATAATCGATGGCATTCTTCACCAATCCCGATATGCCGCCGTGATAGCCCGGCGATCCCAAAATGACTCCGTCCGCGCGGCGCACTTCTCCAACGAAACGTTTGGCCGCCGCTGAGCGCTCCACTCTTTCCGGCGCATACATCGGAAGATCGAGTGCCTCCGCCCCCAACAGTACGGTTTCGGCGCCCAGGGCCTCGGCCGCCCGCAACGCGACCTTTAACGCTTTTTCGGTCGAGGAATTGGCCCGTGTGGTGCCGCCGATGCCCACAATATAGGGTCTTTTGACTACAGCCGTTGGATTGTTGAGCATCGATGTCACCTCTAACAGACGCTACAGAAATAATCGCTGCAAACTGTCCCGAGCGGATATAAAACGTCACGGCAGGCAAATGTTCAGCCGGCATTCCTTGCCGGTTTGGCCAATTCCCTGGCCGCCGCCGAAAATTGCGACGATTGCGATTGGCACGTCTTGCGCTGATTGCTCCCGCTTTTGAGCAGTCACGATGATTTCCTCCAAGCTGTCGGCGGGAAATGCGCTGGTTGTGACAATTGCCGTGAATGCGAAGGCTGGAGCGATGATGCGTGCCGTACAGCGTTTCATTTCTAGATTCCTCCCCCCAATGTAGAGACAGGTAACGTCGTTACTGTTTGTCCTTATAATTGACTAGCCGGGGTCTCGCAAGTGCAAATGGGCCGCACACATGTTTCGCCGCACTGCGATTGCGGCGCCGGGCCATAAAATATGTATGCCGCGATGTGAATGGGGAGAGAACTTCCGTTCGTCTACGGGGGAGAGGCTTCGGGTCCTCCGACCTGAAGCAGCCGGGGCTCAGGATTCCAGCTTAAAACTCGATTGACGGGGGACGCCCGACTGGACATTCGTCGAACGTTGAATGACACCCCACCGAACGTATATCTGTCTAGCGATCGCGCCGGAACTCGGCCGCCGATATGCGACGCAGCTACAGACAGCTGTCAAGACGCGCCTTCGCTCCCGCGCTGCGGTACGTTGGGGGTGACAGGCGCTCGCTCGGGGTCATTGACAAGACACGCAGATTATAGATAACGTGGTTACTGTGTGCCCATTTCGTGACATTCCGTGCGCCGCAAAAAATTCGTTAAATGCGGACTGAGCCAACAACGCCAGCGACTCGTCGGCATGACCTTGTCTGAAATCCTAAAGGACGCGCAAGCCACGCGAACGGTGCAGACAGTCCGGGATTGGATCGTGCAACTACTATGGAGCCCATGTCATGCCCCCCAACCAACCTCTGAGAGCAATAAAGCGATCGAATAATGGCGGCAAATGACCCGAGAGTTTTGGCAGCGTCGATCGTCGCGCGAATCGAATCTCTTCCGTTCTCCACGTGGGATTTACGCATCGCCGCGTCGGTTGGCGCCGCCACTTTTTTTGACGCGTTTGATGCGCTAACTATCGCATTCGTTCTGCCATCGATCATCCATGAATGGCATCTGTCGACGTTCAACGCGGCGGAGCTGGTCTCTGCCGGTTATGCCGGCCAGGCGGTCGGGGCCGTAATCGTCGCGGCGTTGGCCGAGCGCTACGGTCGCGTACCCGCTCTGGTGGCGGCTGTCGCGGCCCTGGGAATTTGTAGTTTGATTTGTGCATCAACTCATAATTTCGCGCAGCTGTTAGTAGCGCGCTTCGCTCAAGGGATCGGGCTTGGTGGTGAAGTCCCCGTCGCGGCGGCCTACCTCAGCGAAATGATTCGATTCGATCGTCGTGGCAAGATATTCATGTTCTATCAATCGACTTTCGGAATCGGGATCACAGCCGCCTCGATAGTCGGTTCGTTGATTGTTCCCCGTTTTGGGTGGCGAGCAATGTTCCTTATCGGATGTATTCCTACCGCCCTCGCGGTTGTGATTGCGCGGATCTGCCCGGAATCCCCACGATGGCTTGCTGACAAAGGGAATCTCCTCGAGGCAGATCGCGTGATGCAGAGGATCGAGAGTCAGGTGTTTAAAGGACGTCCCCGTCCGGTTAGTCCGATTCAGGTTTCGATCGACACGTCTTCGGGCGCCCGTAGAAAAGGTTGGGCCACGCTTTTCTCGGATGTGTATTTGGGTCGTACTGTCGCCGTCTGCTCGCTGTGGATCACAGCTTACGCGTGCACTTATGCGATCACGATCTGGGTTCCCACGCTTTTGACTCATGTATACGGCCTGGGTGTACAGAGCGCCCTCAAACTCAGCATAATTACGACTACAGCAGGGTCATTAGGCATAGGCGCGCTCGCGCTGGTCGTCGATCGAGTGAAGCGACGGGTGGTATTCTTCGGCGGATTTTCTGCAACCGTAGTGGTGTTGTTGACGCTTGCGGCGTTAGTCGAACCTAATATAGCAACAACCATCGCAGGTGTGGCGCTGGCGATGTTTTTTCTCTTTATTCTCACGAGCGCGCTTTATCTCTACACACCTGAGCTCTACCCGACCCGTGTGCGAGCCCTAGGAACGGGCTTCGCATCGTTCTGTCTACGCGTCACAGCAATTGGAACGCCTTTCGGTATGGGCGTTCTGGTGCAGCACGGCCAACCATTCTTGATTTATTTCATATTGGGCTCCGTCGCCGGTGTCGGCGCCCTGGTCAGTCTCTTTTGGGTTGTCGACACTCGCGGACGAAGGCTTGAGGAAACATCGCGATGATCGCACCGCAGATGCTCCCTTCGGATCTGGTGGTGCCGACGAAACCTGGCTGGCGCATCGATATCGGCGATGCGGGCTCGGCCGCCTCGCCGAAGCCATGGCACTGCGCCTCATCAAGGCGCTCGGCATGCGTACGGCCGGTATCTCCGCGGGGTAAGTCGCTCGTCAGAATCAGTGCGCGCTGTGTTTTGTCACCGGTGGCTCCTCTTCCCGGGCAATTGCTCTCTGTCATTGGCCCCCTGGCCAATACAACGGTGCCGGCGATCGACACATTGGACGCGCTGGTCGAGGGGACTATCAGGAGTGCCCGGAATTTTTTGAATACGACTTCACCTCGCCGACTCTGAGGTGGAGACCGGCACCGGTGCGTGTCCTCAACGGTGCGCCGGCAGACGTGGATATGCCCGAAGGCGCTTACGCCAACCTCACCGATTTTCCCTTGCCGGTGTTGCGAGCGGCCAGCCGACCGCGAGCTGTCTGCAGATTTCCAGTAAACGCGGACCACGGGTCGCGAGCTCGGTGCAGGAAATTCTCGATGTAGGTGCTGCAATGCTGACAACGCCGACGCATCGCCTGACTTCGCGCAGGTGCGTGAATAGCGGAGCAGCAATCGCGCCGACGCCGACTTCCGCCTCTTCGCAACTCATTGCGAATCCCTGCTTCCTCGCCTCGGCGATGCTTTCCAGGAAACTCTTCAGGTCGGTAATGGAATGAGGCGTGTGTCGCTCGAAAGGTCCGTTACCGAGACGCGCGGCGATTTCCTCATCGCTGAGGGTCGACAGGTAGGCCTTTCCCGCCGCGTGAATATGATATACGAGCTCTGTCGACCAAGTAGGATCTATCCGCAGAAGACGCGCGGAACCCACAGCGGCATGAATCCATACCGGCTTGTCATTCTCGACAACGGCGAGGCGCACCAACTCACCGGTTTCCTCGGCCAGGGCTCTCAGTACCGGATAGCACAGATCGGTCAGCCGGGTCGCTGTCTGTTGCCGCAACGCGACGTTGCTGATGCGAAACGTCAGCTTGAAACTTTCGGTATCCTGGTCCTGGAACAAATATCCCATCCCCCGCAACGTATGCAGGATCCTGAATGCGATCGACCGATTTACGCCGAGCGCGCGGGCGATTGCCGACAGCGACAGGCCTTCGACTTTATCTCCCAGCATTTCGATCACTTCCATCGTTCGGCTGACTGTTACCAGCGCCTCCGGCTCGGGCGCCGCGATCGAACGACTGGATTGCTTCGCTCTGCGCGCGCGTTCTGGCTTCTGCGTCCTCGTGTCCCGCAATTTCGCACTCCCTGCTTGCAGCCTTGGCATTGAAGGCCCCCCAATTAGCATACCAGTGGCTGACGGTAACCTCGTTTCAAAATACTGTCAAACCAGTTGTTCGGGGTCTGTTGATCTGGTGATTGACTCGCTCGTGTAGATCCAGTAAGGTAACATCGTTACCTATTACACAATTCCTCTCATGAAACTCGCACTCGTCAAACATAGAAACAAAGTTCGGCTCGCACTGCAGGAGAGTGATGGACTCTATTCCCCGGTGGCGTCGGACATGATCGGAACCACGCTAGATGTCGTCCGGGTTCTGCAGGACGAAAAAATCAAGTCGCAGCTGCGTGAGGCCAAGAAGGCTGGGCGCCTGGAGAGGTTGGCCGAGGACGCTGTGACCTTCCTTCCGCCTGTGCCCTCGCCTGCGAAAATCGTTTGCCTCGGGCTCAATTATCCGAGCCACGCGGCAGAAGCGTCGTTCACGCTGCCCCGATATCCGGTCTTCTTTGTACGTTTTGCATCCGGGCTGGTCGGTCATGACGAGGCTCTCATCAGACCTGAGTGCTCGGTGCAGCTGGATTTCGAAGGAGAGCTCGTCGCCGTCATCGGCAAGAAGATCCGTAATGCGACGGTTGCCGACGCGCTCGACGCCGTGGTGGGCTATTCGATCTTCAACGATGGGACCATTCGTGACTATCAGCTCGAGAGGGGTCCGCAATGGACGTTGGGCAAGAATTTTGACGGTACCGGAGGCTTCGGCCCGGTCGTCGTCAGCGCGGACGAATTGCCAAAGGGCGGAGCAGGTCTGGTGATCACGACCAGGCTGAACGGCGACATCGTCCAGCGTGCATCCACCGCGGAGATGATCTTTCCAGTCCCGCATATTATCGCCGCGGCGACCGAAGCCTTCTCGCTCGAACCGGGCGATCTGCTGGTCACCGGGACGCCGTCCGGTGTGGGCGTCATGCGCAAGCCGCCTCTTTTCATGAAGGCAGGCGACTCTGTGGAAGTCAGCATAGAAGGGATCGGTGTGCTCAAGAATCACGTCGTCGATGCCGCAAGCGTGAGGGTGTCATGACCGACATTCCCGTAGAAGGCAACCGGGCACGGCTGCGTATCGCCGCGGACGTCGGAGGTACGTTCACGGACATCGCCACGTTCGACGCCGCAACGGGCGCGCTCGGCCTCGGCAAGACGCTGACGACGCCTACGCGGCTGGTCGAGGGAATCAGCCACGGCGTCGACAGGGCGGGCGGCACCTTCGCCGAAGCGGGCCTTTTCCTTCATGGGACGACCGTTGCAATCAATGCGCTGCTTGAAAGGAAGGGTGCCCGCACCGCGCTCCTGACCACCAAAGGCTTTCGCGACATCTACGAGATTGGCAGGATCAACCGCCCGGACTCCTACAATCTCTTCTTCAAAAAGCATCGCCCGCTGGTCGATCGCTCGCTGCCGAGCGATACGCTACCGGTAAGGTACTGTCGAAGCTGCTGCGCACCGGAGACGCCTACGTCATTCGCTCCGGTGGATGGGGCGGATTTGGCAATCCTCTCGATCGAGACCCGTCGCTCGTTGCAAACGATGTGCGCCAGCGCTATATCAGCCGGCGTGCCGCCCACATGTGGTACGGCATCCTGTTCGACGCGGAAGGGGTGGACGTGGACGAGGAAGCCACCAACGTGCTGCGGATACGCATGCGCGCGCTCGGGCTACCGGGTGGCGGTGGCGATCCAGGGTTCGAGGAGGTTCCGTCCGCTTCGCGGGAATCGAATTTCGGAACCTGGTCAGCCGAAGCGAAACACAGCACTGACAACCGACGCATTGTCATTGAGCCCGACGACGCCGATGACGGCCGACTCGACATCGAGAAGTGGAAATCGGAAATTCGATGGGCGGGTTTACTGCGAGTTCGCTGTGGCTGTTGTTAATGGCGCCATGGGCTGCATATCGCAAAGTTTGGCGAAGGTCAATCTCACGTTCCGTCGGGCGCGTAATGCAGTGACCGGCGGTGGGTAGGACTGCGTTGTGCGCGACCAAACTATGAAATACGACTATATCGTCGTCGGCGGAGGCAGCGCCGGCTGCGTCACCGCAGCGCGATTGGTCGCCGATTTCGGGGCGAATGTACTCCTTCTCGAATCAGGCTCGCGAGATTGGCACCCCCTCATCCATATGCCGACCGGGTTTGTGAAAATGCTTCTCGACTCCGACCGGTTCATGGTCGGCTACGAGTCGCTTCCGCAGTCTGCCCTCGGGGGTCGAACGGTCAACGTGCTGCAGGCCAACGTGCTGGGCGGCGGCAGTTCGGTCAACGCCATGACCTACACGCGCGGCACGCGCGGCGACTACGACCGCTGGGACAAGGCGATCGGTGACCTCGGCTGGGGATGGGCGGACATCCTGCCCCATTTCATCCGTCAGGAGGGAAATCAGCGCCTAGGCACTCCTCTGCACGGTGTCCACGGGCCACTCAAAGTATCGGATGCGCACCATCCACCCGCCGATATCTCGCGCGCGTTCCTGCTCGCCCTGCAGGAAATGGGCCTCCCGTTCACGCCCGATGTGAATTGCGGGGACGAACGCGGCGCGACCTATATCCAGTCAACGACCTTCCGGGGGCGGCGATGCAGTTCGGCGAAGGCATTCATCGAGCCTCTCGCGCACGACGAGCGTCTGACGGTCAAGTTTAACTCGCCCGCGTTGCGCATAGTCATCGAGGGCGGCCGCGCGATCGGTGTCGAGTACGCTGACGTCGGGCGTGGCAGAATCACGGCCTCTGCTCGTTGCGAGATCGTCCTGACCGCCGGCGCTTTCATTTCTCCGAAGCTGCTGATGTTGTCCGGAATCGGCCCTGCCCCGGAACTTCGCAAGCACGGCATCCGCGTGTTAGTCGATCTTCCGGGCGTGGGCCAGAACATGCAGGATCACAATGATGCGAGCCTCGTCGTTGAAACCAAAGGCAACCACGGCTATTCGGGCGAGGATCGCGGCCTGCGGATGCTCAGGAACGGGCTGCAATACCTGTTGTTCAATTCAGGTCCAGTGACTTCCACCGGTTCTGAGGTGACAGCCTTCCTCAATCCCCAGTCCCTCGGCAGCGATCCGACCATCCAATTCTATTGTGTGCCGAAGATCCTTCCGATACCGGGCGGCAGCGCGCCCCCACCCGGGGCAACGCTGCTCGCCAACCTCATCGCGCCGAAATCGCGCGGAAGCATGCGGCTACGCTCTGCCGATCCGCGAGACCGGCCGATCGTGGATCCTGGCTGGCTTACGCGCCAGGAGGACGTCAGTACGCTGATTGCCGGGGTCCGGTTCCTGCTCGAGCTCACGCGAACTTCGCCGTTCGCGGAAAAGGTAGCGCGTGTGGCCGCGCCCCATCCCGAGTGTCATACCGACGAGCAATTGGAACAATATATCCGTCGGGTTACCGGCACCAACTGGCACCCTGTCGGTAGCTGTCGGATGGGTACGGATGAGGATCCGACTGCGGTTCTGGACCCGGAACTTCGCGTACGGGGTGTCGAAGGACTTCGCGTCTTCGACGGTTCGATGATGCCCGGCATTATCAGCGCGAACACCAATGCGCCGATCATGGCGATCGCGGATCGCGGTGTTTCCCTCATGATGGGAACCTCCTCGCTGCGCAAACCAAAAAATGCGGTTTTGGGACTAACACCCGCCCCGAGTGTTGGCTGACGTCGTCCGCACGGCATCAAAGCAACCATCGGAGCGGTTAAAATGGGAGACGTGCTATGTCGGAATTCAGATACGAAGCGCCCTACTTGCTCATCAACGGCAAGAAATTGGGGTCTAGCGGGCGCATTGCCCGGCCGGTCAGGAATCCGGCGAATGGAAATGTAATCGCCGAACTGCCCTGCGCGACGCGTGCCGACCTTGATGTCGCGCTCGAATCGGCAGCCTCCGGTTTCCTGCGTTGGAAGGCTGTCTCACCGCTCGAGCGCGGGAAAATCCTGAGGAAGGCGGCTTCCCTGCTGCGCGAGCGCAGTGAATCCATCGCGCAGATCATGACTATGGAACAAGGCAAGCCTGGCGAGGAAGCCCGCTGGGAGCTCGCCTGGACCGCCGACGTCATCGATTGGCAGGCCGAGGAAGGACGGCGCACTTATGGCCGAGTGATACCCACATCAAGTGGTGGCGGACTTGGCATGGTCATCAAAGAGCCGGTCGGCCCCGTGGCGGCCTTTGCGCCATGGAACCTTCCGGCCTTCATACCCGGCCGCAAGATCGCAACTGCTCTGGCCGCCGGCTGCTCATGTGTCATCAAACCCGACGAGGAAGTGCCCTTGACGGCCTTAAGATTGGCTGATGCATTCCTCGATGCAGGAGTTCCCGCCGATACGCTGTCCGTCGTCTTCGGGGAACCCTCGGAGATATCGAGCCGCCTCATCGCGTCGCCCGTCATCCGGAAGGTGTCTTTCACCGGGTCGACCAAGGTCGGCAGGCAATTGGCCGCTTTGTCGGCCGTCGGCATCAAAAAGCTAACGATGGAACTCGGCGGGCATGCGCCGACCATCATCTTCGATGATGCCGATCTCGACCACGTCGTTGCTCAATCCACTGCTTATAAATTCATGAACGCCGGTCAGATTTGCTCTGCGCCGACTCGCTTCTATGTTCACGCCAGCGTACACGACCTTTTCGTCGACAAGATCACCCGAGCTGCGCGCAACTTGAAGGTGGGTGACGGCCGTGACCCGCAGACTCAGATGGGTCCCATGTCGAATCCACGTCGGATCGAGGCGATGGAGCGGCTCGTCGCCGATGCGGTAAAAGCGGGCGCGAGGCTTACTACCGGGGGAAACCGGATCGGCGACCGGGGTTACTACTGGCAGCCAACGGTTTTGGCCGACGTCCCGGAGTCGGCCGCCGTCATGAACGAGGAGCCCTTCGGACCCATCGTGGTAACCGCCCCTTTCGAAGACGAGGACGAAGTCCTAGCGCGATCCAACAGGTTGCCGCTCGGCCTAGCTGGCTACGTGTTCACGAACGTAGGAGACAAGGCGAGCCGCATTGCCAATTCACTCGAGGCCGGACTTGTCGGCATCAACAATTTCGGAGTCTTCATGCCCGAAGCTCCGTTCGGTGGCATTAAGGAGAGCGGCTACGGCAGCGAGGGCGGCACGGAAGGGATCGAGGCCTATCTCACAACCAAATTCATTCATCGGACGTGAACGCTAAAGCGTCTGGGACTGCGACCATGCCGGGCTTGGGGGGCCTCTTCGTGTCAAAACCAGTGTTTTCTCTGCGTCCAGCGCGGCTGTCAGGGACTGGCTCGGAATTGGAGTTCGTTAATATGAGCGTCCTCGTCCACGGAGCATTCGCAGACGGCTCAAGCTGGTCAAAGGTCATTCCTTTGCTTCAATCCAAAGGCTTCCCTGTGAGGTCCGTTGGAATCCCGTTAACCTCCTTCGCAGACGACGTGGCAGCGACAAAGCGTGTCATCGCCGCCGAAGAAGGGTCGGTGATCCTTGTGGGGCACTCCTATGGTGGTCCGGTCATCACCGAAGCGGGCAATGATCCGAAGGTTGTTGGCTTGGTCTACGTTGCCGCGATCGCTCCGGATGCGAACCAGACCAGCTCCTGGGTCAACGCGGATGGTCCGTTGCTGCTCGAATATCACGATCGCGAGTGGGGTGTCCCCGTTCATAGTGACCGCAAACACTTCGAGGTCCTCGTGCTCTCAGGGGCACAGACAGGATTGAACTGGTCGCTCGTGCTGAAAAAGCGGGAAGGTTATCGTCGTGCGTTCGACAAATTCGATCCCGAGAAAGTCGCGCGCTATTCCGAGAGAGAAATCCAGACACTTGTATCTGATCCAAAGATCATCCGCAATCGGATGAAGATCGAAGCCGCGGTGCGCAACGCACGCGCATTTCTCAAGGTCAAGGAGGAGTTCGGGGACTTTGACTCCTACTGTTGGCATTTCGTCGGCGGACGGCCCAAGCTCAACCGCTGGAAAGCTACGCGCCAGATTCCCGCGACTTCGCCCGAATCCGAGACATTCAGCAAGGATCTCAAGCACCGTGGATTCAGCTTCGTCGGCCCGACGGTCGCTTATGCGTACATGCAGGCGGTCGGAATGGTGAACGATCACCTCGTCGATTGTTACCGTTATCGGGAGATCCTGAAGGAGGTCGCCAATGCGAGCTGAATTCAGAGCAATTGTTCAAAGCGAGTATGGTGCTCCGGAGAAAGTATTAAGAATAGCGAAGCGTCAATTCAAGAGCGAAGAGTTCGAAACTGACGATGTCCTGGTACGGGTCATCGCTCGGCCAGTCCATCCCGGTGATATCCAAATTCTTTCCGCTCTTCCTCAAGCAGGGCCGGTTGAGCCCATTCCGGAAGGAACTCTAAGAGTTCCTGGGTTTGAAGGCGTCGGGACGATCCTCCGGCTCGGAACAAACCCCGAGGTGGCGAAGACGTTTAGCGAAGGCCAGCGGGTCGCGTTCTTTCCGGCTATGGGCTCTTGGGCAGAATACGTGGTCGTTCGATACAACTCTCTCTTGCCGGTTCCGGACGAAATTCCCGATCAGGTTGCGGCGCAGATGCTCATAAATACGATCACCGCATCCGTACTCATCAAAGCTGGTCACAATTCACTCAAAGCTCCAATTACGCTTCCCGTTTACATCCTTCAGAATGCGGCAGCATCCGGCGTTGGGCGTTTGCTGACTCAAGTTGCTTTAGATCGCGGTGTCCGCCCCATTCGTCTGGTGAGATCGAATCAGTCTGCTGAGAGGCTCCGATCGGCTCTTCCAGGCCCGCCGGTTGTGTCGACGAGCGATAGGAATTGGAAAAAAGAGGTTCGCGAAGCCCTGGGAGGACACAAGCTCGAAGTGGCCTTCGATGCCGTCGGCGGAAAAGCGATCGACGATCTAGCGGAGCTGGTTGACGACGGTGGAACCATCATCAACTTCGGTTCACTGGAGAGCAACATGGGCACGAACATCTATTCGCTCGTTCCCAATAATCTCGCGCTTAAGAGCGTTTCGATCATGAGTTGGTTTCGTCTGGCAGAGGATGAGAAGCGGGAAGACTTCGAGCTCGCTCTGAGTCTCGCAACTAATCACCCGGAGCTTTTCGAGGTCGCGCATGAGTATGAGTTTGGCGATTTTCAAAGAGCCATTCAGCACGTCTCTCGTCCGGGAAAGACCGGGATTGTATTACTGAAAAGCCCAGCTTAGGAAGGATCGCGTATGGAAATCGGAACCATTGGAGCGGGAGCTTTCGCACAAGCGTTCGCAAAACACGCATTGAAGGCGGGCCACAAGGTTATCCTTAGCAACAGCCGCGGTCCCGACAGCCTCCGAGAAATTGTCAATCAACTTGGACCAGGAGCGACGGCAGCCACCAAGGAAGAGGCGGCGGCTTGCGAAATGGTACTTCTTGCTGTTCCTTGGGACAACGTGTCCGAAACACTTGCAAGTCTTCCCGAGTGGACAAATCAGATTCTGATCGATGGGACCAATCCTTTTCACGGTAAAGCTGGAGAATTCACACTCGCCGATGTTGGAAACCTGTCCACTAGCCAGCTCATTGCGGCGCTTGCCCCGGGTGCCCGAGTGGTTAAGGCACTGAACACCATGATCGTTTCCAACTTGGAAGCGGACCCTATCGTCAACGGGGCGAGAAGAGTCGCGTTCATTTCAGCAGACGACGACGGCGCGAAGAAACAGGTTGGAAGCTTACTCGCAGGTTTCGGCTATTCAGTCATTGATCTTGGAAACCTTCGCGATGGTGGGTTGATCCAGCAAGCAGGCGGCCCTCTCGCTGGGCGAGATTTGTTGGAAGAGGGAGAACGTCATATATGAAAGCCATTCATCTCACGGCCTACGGCAATCCAGCTCAGAACCTTCAGATGGTCGCAGTTCCTGAACCAAACAAGCCCTCAGCAGGCGAAGCTCTCGTGCGGATGGAGTATGCGCCTGTTGACTACAGCGACCTCCTTTTAGCGAATGGGGTGTACTTTCTAAATCCGCAGCTCCCTTCTGTCATCGGAGGTGAAGGTGCGGGAATCGTCGAGGCCATCGGGCCGGGAGTCACCAGTGTCAAGTTGGGCGACCGGGTTACGATCCCGTTTCGAACATTCACCTGGGCTGAAAAAGTCCTTGCTCCGGCCGACGGTCTTTTCGTCGTTCCTCCTTCAGTCGACGCCAAGACAGCTTCGATGTTGAACATCAATCCTACAACGGCAGTTCTTCTCTTGGGCCAGTTTGCAAAACTGAGGCCTAAGGACTGGATTGTACTGAACGCAGCAAACTCCCATGTTGCCCGATGCCTGATCGCAATTGCCAAATCGCGCGATCTCAACATTGTAGGTATTGTGAGACGGCCCGAGCTCATCCCTGAAATTAAAAACCTGGGCGTTGATTTCGCAGGCATCGAATCCCCAGAACTGACAAAGCAAATCCAGACTGCAACGGGGCAAAAGCCCATACTTCTGGGTCTCGATGCTGTGGGTGGTCCAGCGACAGCGACAATCGCAAGCGTCCTGTCACCGGGGGCGCATCTCGTCATTTACGCGTGGCTCAGTGGTTTACCGATTCACGTTCCGCAAGGCGATCTCATTGGGAAGAGGTTGAAGATCCACGGCTTCTGGATGTATTTCGAAGAATATCTGCCCCACATTCGAGCCGCGCTGACCGAGGCCACAAGAGTAGTCGCATCCGGGAAATTGACTTTGCCATTCACAACAACATACAAACCGTCCCAAATAAAAGAAGCAATCGAACAGGCCGAGCATGGTGGCAAGGTTTTATTGGATTTCAATTGATGGGCACCCTCGACCGGGGCGCATTTCGTCCGGCCGCAATGCGCCTCGGCAGCGACCGGCGCTCAATCAGTTCAGTAGTGAGAATCTCAACCGAACATCGGCCGAGGAATTGGCGTGGCCGCCCGGGCGTCGGAGATCGTGTAGATGAAAATATCTATCAATGGTGCTGAACATGAACTGTCGGATTTGGATCCCAGTACGCCGTTGCTTTGGGTGATCAGAGACTCGTTGAAGTTGAAAGGCACTAAGTTCGGATGCGGCATGGGGCTGTGTGGCGCGTGCACCGTGCATATTGACGGACGCCCGATCCGATCGTGCTTGATGCCCGTTTCTGCGACGGCGGGACTTAAGATTACGACCATCGAAGGAGTATCCGGGGCGGCTGCGGAAGCGGTGCGTGCCGCGTGGATCAAACACAACGTCCCGCAGTGCGGATATTGCCAATCGGGTCAGATCATGTCGGCGGTAGGCCTGCTGTCGGGCAACGGAACTCCAACCCGTGCCGACGTGATTGCCGCGATGAGCGGCAATCTGTGCCGATGCGGGACGTACCTGCGCATTCGGGCGGCGATCGAAGAAGCAGCGGCAACGCTCAAAGCGGATGCACATCGTGGGCAATGACAGCGCGCACTCGTCGAGCATGACCATGTCGGTGGATCGCCGGGAAATGATTCTCGGTACGCTGGGATTTTTGCTTGCATTCGAGCTACCGGTCGATGCGCGCACCCCGCCAACTCGCGTAGGCTCACCACAAACGCCAGAAGCCGCGCCCATTGGCCAATTGTCCGGCCGGCGCTTCAACGCGTTCCTGGCTGTTGGAACGGATAACTTCGTGACCGCAATTGTGGCGCAGACCGAGGGTGGTCAGGGCATTTCCACCGGAATGCCCCAGGTGATGGCCTCGGAGTTGGGCGCTGACTGGACCAAAATGCGCGTGCAGTTCACGACGGAGCGCCGTGCTGAATTCATCAATCACTTGCTGTACAAGGGGCTGGTGCTCACGGCAGGGAGCTCATCGATCACAGGCTTCTATGAGCCGATGCGCAAGGCTGCGGCGGCTACCCGCGAGATGTTTATAGCTGCCGCGGCTCGCGAATGGTCTGTATCGAGCGATGAATGTACTGTGGCCGATTCGTTTGTCATCCATAGGCCATCGGGACGCCGGAGTCCACTGGGCGATCTGGCGAACGCAGCGATGAAAGAGCGGGTACCGGAAAGTCCGAGATTGAGACCGCTTCAAGATCAACCGCTGATCGGAAGGCGCCTATCCCGAGTGGATGTTCCGATAAAGTGCGACGGCTCTGCGCGTTTTGGTATCGACGCGGATGTGCCGGGAATGCTCTACGCGGCCGTTCGTCACGGCCCGATCCGGGGATCGCAAGTCGCCACGCTCGATACCGACCGGGCGCGATCGATGCCCGGCGTCAAGCTGGTCATGGCCGTGCCGCAGGGTGTAGCCGTTGTCGCGGATCAATACTGGCAAGCGGTGAAGGCGCTCACAGAGGTACGCGAGACCTACACGGGCAATCCCGCCGATGCCGGCTCTACCGAGAAGCTGAAGGTCGCGCTGCACGCCGCGATGTCGCAAGAGGGCGATCCCTCTCCGGAAAACCATGGCGATGTGGCAGCGGCCATGAAAGGAGCAGCCACAGTGATTGTGGCTGAATTCTCCTTCCCGCTGCTTTCGCACGCGTGCATGGAGCCTGTGTCCTGCACCGCGTCTGTCGTGAACGAACACTGCGAGCTTTGGCTCTCAACCAAAAGCCCGTCACTCGATGGCGGCTTCGCCGCCGAAGCATTAGGCGTCGATCCGGCAACCGTCGTTGTCCACAACGAGTACCAGGGAGGTGACTTTGGGAGGCGCTCGGGACGAGATCACGTTACCGAAGCGGTGCTGCTATCGAAGGCGCTGCAGCTGCCCGTCAAGGTCATCTGGACGCGCAAGGAAGACCTTCGGTGCGATCAGCACCGCACCTCCGCGCTCACCCGCGCCCGCCTGGGCATCCGCGCGGATGGCACGCCAGTCGCCTACGAGATCAAGACCGCCAGCGATGGCGTTTGGCGCTCACTGTTCCCATGGTTTTACGCCATGAAGAAACCGATGGATCTGCCGCTCGCCTCGAGATTGGTTCACACCTCATACGACATCCCGAATGAAGCGGGATCGTATGTCGTCGTTCCGCATCCGGTACGTATTGGAGCTTTTCGCGGTAACAGTGATTTTCTGAATGGCTTTGTGTTGGAGAGCATGCTCGATGAAGCCGCTCACGTGTCGGGCCGTGATCCGCTGGAGTATCGACTTTCGCTCCTGACGCATGACCCTCGCAGCGCCGCGGTGTTGCGACGTATCGCGCAGCTCGCCGGTTGGGGACGCTCGGCGGCGGGGCGATTTCAGGGACTTGCCTTCTATCAATCCGATTTCTATCGATGTCGGATCGCAGCAATCGCGGAAGTTTCCAAGAGGGCTGGGGGCATTCGTCTCGAGCGAGCGTTTGCTGTCTGTGATTCTGGCTTGGTGATAAACCCACTGCTGGCGGAGCGGTGCGTCGAAGGCGGACTCATCTTCGGTTTCAGCAATGTCATGTATGAACAACTGACTCTCTCTGGTGGGGCCCCCGAGCAGGTTAATTTCAACGGTTATCGTTTGATGCGCATGAATGAGGCGCCATCGGTGGAGGTGGAAGTGATGAGTGCCGGCGATGAACCGGGCGCGTTTGGTGAAATCGGAACGATGGTGGCGGGTCCCGCGTTAGGTAACGCGATTTTTGCCGCGACGGGTCAGCGGATACGGACGCAACCCTTCGCCGCAAATGGCGTCCAGTTCGCTTGAGCTGGGGTCCCCTTGATTATGCTGCCGAAATTCCCGCAGCGCCGATTCGAGAGCGGCAAAGCTGCCGCGGCGATGTGTTGACCATGGGTGGGTGGACCAATGCACGAGGATCAGGATCATGATTAACCGATCAATCGCCGAACACACGCTTCCCCACACGAATAGGCCCTGGCGCTCATGGCGCCTTCGGGTGGTTCGTGCCTGGTGTGTCCTGGCCGCCGCTCTGCTCGTGGGCCCGACCGTGGCGGCTCTAGCGGGTGAGCCGGGTTCGCTCTCCATCAGCGAAAAGTCATTTCGTTGCATGACGGAGATGACGCACATCGGGCACTTCTATGTCGACAATCTGGTCGGCAATCTCGATGGCACGGTCCGAGTCGCAGAATCGACGACCGGCGGAGTCTATCCCGTAGGCTCGGTGCCTTCGCGTCCTCGAGGCTTAGACCGATGAGGTCATCAGATTGTCGACGCTCGATGTCGGCGATCTCTGCGGTCGTCGTGCCTCCCGCTTCGTCCTCAATGATCAGCTGGATCCGCATTTTCATAAAGCCTCCCTGCGTCCCAGTCGACTGCCGGCAGTGCCTTGAGTCGCTGATCGATCGAGCGCCGGCGCGGTTATCCGAGTCGAGTGTTGGCGAGAATGTCGCGCGCTTCGGCCCGAAATCGCTCGTCGCCCAAGTCGTCATCCAGCAGTTCCTCAATCTGATGGAGCGCCCAGCTTGGGCTACTGCCCTCCAACCAGTCGGGATACGCCGCTGGGCCATTGAGCTCTTCGTCAGGAGGATCTCCCGCGCGGCGAGGCATGCGAGCGGCTGGGCGATCGGAACCAGGCTCCGCGACTCGATCCTGCAGTCAATCTCCCATGGGACGAACAAATTGTACTGGTACCGGAAAGTCTCGTTGATCTCAAATATAAACGCCGCCAGCGGCAGATCCACACCGCCGGCGAGCGCCAGCTCGATCGCTCGAGCAGGGTCGCCAAACTGCCAGCCACGAATCTGAAAAGAATACAGATGCTCATCGCTCCAGCCGAAAGCAACTTGCAGGGTCGCGTGAAGCTGCGCCAGAGACGCTCGTTCGGTGATGAGGAGCCGCCGAGTCACGGGCGGCGATACGCCGCGCAGCCGGGCACTGAGCTGCACCGCACCCACTTTGTTCTCGGTGTCCACCGGCCCGACGCTAACACCAATGTCGGCCCAGCTCAAACCGCGATCCAGCACCCGGAATGGACCACTCTCCGTTACGGAGAACAGGTCATGGCAGCTCGAGGCGGTATGGCAAGGGCAGCAAAAGAGAGCGGAGGAATTCGTGATAAGCGTATGATGGATTTTACGAAACTCCAAAAAGGCCCTGCACGAAAGTATGGGAACTACATGCGATGAATGCTCAAGCATCCAATCCCGCGCAGTGGTTCGCCGACCTGCTACTCGCTCAACAAGCGATGCTGCAGCAAATCGGCGCTACAGGTACAGGCACCGAAGCACCTGCGGGGTCAGGCAAGCTGTTGCCGTGGCTGCCGATGACGGTAGCCTTCGTCGACTGGCAGCAGCAGGCGACGAAGCAGTTCACCGAGTGGTGGATGGCTGCGCTCCCAGGTTGGGGCGCGGTGCCGATCGTCGGTGCGCGCGATCGGCGCTTCGCGGCCGATCCGTGGAAGCAGAACGTGGGCTTCGACGCCCTCGCGCGCGCATATCTCTCCCAGTCAGACCTGTTACGAGGCACTCTCGCCGCCGCGCCGCTTGATGCGCGTACCAAGGCCCAGTGGGGCTTCGTGCTGCGCCAGGCGATCGATGCGCTGAGCCCCGCCAATGCGCTGCTCACCAATCCGGAAGCGCTGCAAACCGCAGTAGAATCCGGCGGCGCGAGCCTTGCGCAAGGCATGCGGCTCTTCGTCGAGGATTTCGCCAAAGGCCGAGTTTCGATGACCGAGGATACGGCGTTCGAGGTCGGCCGCAATGTGGCGACGACCCCAGGGAGCGTCGTGTTCGAGAACGAGCTGATGCAGATGCTGCAGTATGCGCCGACCACAACGCAGGTGTACACACGGCCATTGCTCATCGTGCCGCCGTGCATCAACAAATTCTACATCCTGGACCTGCAGCCCGACAACTCCTTCGTCGCCCACGCGGTGGCGCAGGGCCACACGGTATTCCTCGTGTCATGGCGCAATATCGGACCGGAGCAGGACCGGCTCCGCTGGGACGACTACCTCGAACAAGGCGTGATGCGAGCCATCGACGTGGCCCTCGCGATCAGTCGCGCCGACCGGATCAACACCTTAGGCTTCTGCGTCGGCGGCACGCTGCTGGCGAGCACCCTTGCGGTGATGACGGCGAAGCACGAGGATAAGGTCGCAAGCATGACCTTGCTCACGACTTTGCTCGACTTCGCCGACACCGGCGAACTCGGTTTACTGGTGAGCGAAGAGTCGGTGGCGGCGCGGGAGCTCACCATCGGTCGGGGCGGCGTGATGCGGGGTCGGGAGTTGGCGCAGGTTTTTGCCGCGCTGCGCGCTAACGACTTGATCTGGCCTTATGTCATCAACGGGTACCTTGAGGGCAAAGCACCCCCAGCGTTTGACCTGTTGTTCTGGAACGCGGACGACTCGAACTTAGCGGGTCCGATGTTCTGTTGGTACCTGCGCAATACCTATCTCGAAAACAAGCTGCGCGAGCCCGGTGCGACCGTTCAATGTGGCGTGCCGGTGGACCTTAAGACCATCGAGGTTCCGGTATTCTTGTACGCCTCGCGTGAGGATCACATCGTGCCGTGGCAGGCGGCCTATGCGAGCACCCGGCTGCTCGGCGGCGAGGTTACCTTCGCGCTCGGCGGCAGCGGCCACATCGCAGGGGTGATCAACCCGCCGGCGAAGAACAAACGCAATCACTGGGTCGGCGATGTCCGGCCGGGGGCCGAGGAGTGGCTTAAGGACGCGCGCGATGTCCGCGGCAGCTGGTGGCCCGAGTGGATCGCTTGGCTGAAGCCGCACGCCGACGCGATGCGGACTGCACCGAAGAAGCCCGGCAACCGCCATTTTGCGCCGATTGAAGCCGCGCCGGGGCGTTATGTGAAAGCGAAGGCGCCGTAAACTCCGGACTCAAGAACATTTTTCCCTGAACCAAGGAGCATTTTATGAGCACCGAAGTCGTGATAGTAGCCGCTACCCGCACGGCCGTTGGCAAGTTCGGCGGCACCCTGAGCAGGACACCCGCGCCCGAACTCGGCGCGGCCGTGGTCATCGAACTGCTGCGTCGCGCAAGGCTCAACGGTGACCAGATCGATGAGCTCATCTTCGGTCAGGTGCTTACCGCCGGCTCCGGTCAGAATCCGGCGCGCCAGACGGTGATCAAGGGCGGATTGCCGCAGAGCGTACCAGCGATGACCATCAACGCCGTGTGCGGCTCGGGCCTGAAGGCCGTGATGTTGGGTGCGCAGGCGATACGCGACGGCGACTCGAAGATCGTGATCGCCGGCGGTCAAGAAAGCATGAGCATGGCGCCCCACTTGCTACCGGGGTCGCGCGACGGCCAGCGCATGGGCGACTGGAAGCTCGTCGACTCGATGATCGTCGACGGTCTATTGGACGTTTACAACAAGTACCACATGGGCATCACCGCTGAGAATGTCGCGAAGAAATATGAAATCAGTCGCGAAAAACAGGACATGCTCGCGCTTCACTCGCAGCAGAAGGCCGCCGCGGCGCAGGAGGCCGGCCGCTTCAAGGACGAGATCGTGCCGTTCAGTATCGCGCAGAAGAAGGGCGACCCGATTATCTTCGCAAGCGATGAGTTCATCAATAAGAAGACCAACGCCGAAGCGCTAGCGGGCCTGCGCCCCGCATTCGACAAGGACGGCACGGTGACGGCCGGAAACGCATCGGGCCTGAACGACGGCGCCGCGGGTGTCGTGCTCATGACGGCGCAGAATGCGGCACAGTTGGAGCTCAAGCCGCTCGCGCGCATCGCGAGCTACGCGACTGTCGCGCTCGATCCGAGCATCATGGGTATGGGACCCGTGCCGGCGTCAAAGAAGGCGTTGCAGCGCGCCGGCTGGAAGCCGCAGGATTTGGATCTCCTTGAGATCAACGAAGCTTTTGCGGCACAGGCCTGTGCCGTCAACAACGAAATGGGCTGGGACACGAGCAAAGTCAACGTCAATGGGGGAGCCATCGCAATCGGTCATCCGATCGGCGCATCGGGTTGCCGCATCCTGGTGACGCTGCTGCACGAGATGATTCGTCGTGATGCGAAGAAGGGGCTTGCGAGTCTGTGCATCGGCGGCGGCATGGGTGTAGCGCTTGCAGTGGAACGCTAAGTTGAAGGGTCTAAAACGCGGCACATCAATACAAACAGTGAGCACTATATGGCAACCACAAAACGAATCGCGCTGGTCACGGGTGGTATGGGCGGCCTTGGCGAAGCCATCTGTATCAAATTGGCAAAGCTCGGCGATACCGTCGCCACTACCTACTCGCCGACTAACATGAAGTCTCAGGAATGGCTCACGTCAATGAAAGAACAGGGCTATCAGTTTTATGCGTATCCCTGCGATGTGACTGACTGGGACTCCTGCCAGGCGTGCATCCGGAAAGTGTCGGAGGATCTTGGGCCGGTGGATGTGCTGGTGAACAACGCGGGTGTAACTCGCGATATGACCTTCAAGAAGATGGACAAGAGCAACTGGGATGCGGTGATGCACGCAAACCTCGACTCGTGCTTCAACATGACGAAGCAAGTATGCGACGGGATGATGGATCGCGGCTGGGGCCGGGTAATCAATATCTCGTCGGTCAATGGTCAAAAGGGCGCGCTCGGGCAGACTAATTATTCGGCCGCCAAAGCCGGTATGCACGGCTTCACCAAAGCGCTCGCGCTCGAAGTGGTCCGCAAGGGTGTCACCGTCAACACCATTTCGCCCGGCTATATCGGGACGAGGATGGTCATGGCGATCCCTAAGGACGTGCTTGATTCAAAGATTATCCCGCAGATACCGATGGGGAGGTTGGGCAAACCTGAAGAAGTCGCTGGCCTTGTGGCGTATCTGGCGAGCGAGGAGGCAGCGTTTTTAACCGGCGCCAATATTGCGATCAACGGTGGGCAGCACATGCAGTAAGCCCAGACCTTCGATCCATACTAAACCAATACTAAACCATCCACGAATGCTCAAATTGTAGCTTCGCGTGCGACACGATGTCGCTTGTAAGAGTTGTTCCCACAGCAAAGGAGGGAACCGCCCGTGTCACCGGGCGAGTCTAAGGGCCTGAATAAAGAGCGGCCCTGACAATGTAACGAAGCATCGCGAGATGCGAGGTATCAATCGCGAATTATCCAAAAACGGAATCGACAGTCGTCAGGCTGCCGCGCGATGATAGTAGTTGAGCATCCCGCCGAGGCGCTGGCGCCGTTGAATGCGGTGATGGAGTAGGGGAGTTGCGGACTCGGGCTGTAGGAGTCGGTTTCCGAGCCCCTGATGATTGCGCTCAGTGTGGTAGTGCATCATGAACTGCCGGATCGCGCGTTGAAGCGATGCCTGCCCGAAGAAGATCATGCGGCTCAAACATTCCTCTTTGATGGAACGCACGAACCGCTCGGCGAAAGCATTCAAATTGGGCGATTTTGGCGGCAGTCGAACAACGTGGATGCCGTCCCGGATGAGAACGCTGCCGAATGCGTCGGAGTATTTCGTATCCCGATCGAGAATCAAGTATCGCTTGCCGCGAAGAAAGCCGTCGTCCGGGTCGGTCAGATTGCGCGCGATCTGCGTCATCCAACGGTTATCAGGATTGGGAGTAATGCCCGCGATCTTTACGGCGCGGCTGGCGACGTCGATAAAGAACAGGACGTAGTGTGTGACAAGTCCCTTGATCGTGCAGACCTCGACAGTGAAGAAATCAGTTGCCGCCAGGCATTCCCAATGAGCTCGGAGAAACGTCGACCACGAGGTGTGCTTGTCTCGCTCAGGGGCGGGCTCAATACCGTTTTCTCTGAGAATATTAGCGATGGTGCCGCGTCCGACCTGATGTCCCAGATTGGCTAGAGCGCCTTGGATTCGCGTGTACCCCCAAGATCGATTCTCAAGCGCCATACGCAGGATGAGAGCGACGATGGTCTTCATGACGCGAGGCCGACCGGGGCCGCGCCGGTGGCTGTAGTTCCACTTGAAAGCCACCCGTTCCCGGTACCATCGCAAGAGCGTGTCTGGCGTGACCAGGGTTTGAAGCTCGTTCAAACCCTTGCGTCCGAGCGCTTGGGCTTCTCGGGCGAGTCGGCGACGTTCGGCATCGGTGAAGCGAAGGCGCCGACCACCCAGTCGCTCCTTGAGCACGCGGTTCTCTTCCTGGAGATATGCGATCACGTCCAGCTGACGGCGGTTGACCCAACCAGCGAGCACTGTGAGTAAAAGCTGAAGCGGCAGGAGAAGCGGAGACATTGCAGCCGAGTATACCGGGCGCTCGGTCAGTGTGCGTCATCGAGCAGCCCGCTTGCTCATCTCCAATGATGTCGTTCGAGTTCTTGGACAGTACGGGGTAGACGATGCCCGCGTAAGGCCGATGTGGCATCATTAGTCCGTGATTGTGGTACTCCGAATCGTTCTGCGGCTGTTGCGGCGGGCGACGGCCGCCGAGATCTTGGTTCTGCGGCGTCAAATTGCTCTCTACAAAGAGCGGGGAATCAAGCCGCGGCGAATTGACGCGGTAACACGAATCTCTCTGGCATTACTCTCACGATTCTTCAACTGGCAGGACGCACTGGTCGTAGTGCGCCCCGAGACGATGATCCGCTGGCACCGAGCGGGATGGAAATTATTCTGGCGGTTGAAGTCCCGACCCGGCCGACCGCCGATTCCGCTCGAGATTCAGAAGCTCATTCGTCGGATGGCGAACGAGAATCCATCGTGGGGCGAGGAGCGCATCGCCAACGAACTGCTGCTGAAGCTCGACATTCGGGTCTCTCCTCGAACAGTGAATAAGTATCTGCCGAAACGACCGACAGGTCGTCCGCGAGGCGATATGCGCTGGTCGAGTTTTCTGCGCTTGCACGCCCAGGGGATCATTGCGTGTGACTTTCTCCTCGCCGTCACGGCAACGTTTCGACAGTTGTACGTGTTCGTGGTTATCGAGCATGGCAATCGACGTTTGATTCATTGCAACCTCACCGCGCATCCGACTGCGGCCTGGACGCTACAGCAGTTGCGCGAAGTCATTGGGTTGCAAGAGCGGTACGAATATCTGTTGCACGATCGCGATAGTATCTTTGCAAGCCATCTCGATGAGTCGATCGCAAAGCTTGGCCTCAGGGTACTCAAGTCGCCTCCGCGAAGTCCCACGGCTAATTCGATTTGCGAGCGAGTCATCGGGACGCTCCGCCGCGAATGCCTCGATTGGCTAATCCCCCTGACTGAATCGCATCTACGGTCGATCCTAAAGCTGTGGATCGCGCATTACAATACCGGACGTCCGCATATGGCGTTAGGTCCTGGTGTACCTGACCCGCCACGCGCAATGCAGTCTGATACTGCGCCAAAATCACGACATCCCTTGAGCGAAGATAGGGTCGTGCGTGCTCACTCCATTCTCGGTGGCCTACACCACGAGTATTTCTGGGCGCCAGCGGTCGCTCGTTGAGTGTTTGCGTTTTTTTGCGGATGACAGCCAGTGGCCCGTGCCGTTCACGTCCGCATGATGGAGTCCCTCGGCATTATGCAGCAGGGCAAGACCTTCGAAGACTTCCCGCACTTGGCGCAGGCGGCCAAGAGGCTGCTCGACGAGACGTCTTGGTGGGTCAAGGTGCTGAAGCTGGCACGCGAAGGTATGACGATCGGTGTCGCCGCCTGAGAGCAACGGGGGAAAGCCGTTGTCGTCACGGCGTAACTTCGCACATCTAAGATCTGATGATCGATAAAAAATCATCATCCACTTTCGTATCTCCAAAAAGTCGTTCCGACGACGACACACTCGTCGTTGGTGGTGCAGCAGCAGTAGTGGTCGACAACTGTCAGTGTTCCTAGATCGGCGAACTGGCGGCCTGGCCTTCGTCAAATAGCACAAGATCGCGAACTGAGTGCCCGCGAAAAGGGACGGCCGCTCAGGCAGAAACGTCGCGCGGCAATACTTGGACGGTCGCGCCGCGCGCTCGTGCGCTCGTCATGGGGTCGAGGTAGGGAGAGCCGCGGTATTTCGCTCTATACGCATCGTCGATGCGGTTGCTTATGGTTCCTTCGATCGATTCGAACCGGACCTCGATGGTCATGCCAGCAGCGACAATCCGTCCGGCCGTCTGTGCAACCGCCGCCTGATACCAACGAGATCGTTTCCCGTTGTAGCCGCGCACATAAAGAGCATGATCAACAGCAACGGACCATATCCAGGTTGGTGTACCGTAAGTCACGCCATCCTCACGGAACGGTAAAATATGCAAGTCATCAGCCTCAGCGATTTTGTGCAACTGCTCCTTCGACCATGTGCTCACGGTGAGATCTCCTTTACGGTCGCAACAGCGTCTTGATCGCGCGGCGCTCGTCCATCGCCCGGTAGCCTTCCGCGACCTGATCCAGCGGTAACGTGAGGTCGAAGACCTTGCCGGGATTGATGTTCCCGCTCCACACCAAGTCGATGAGTTTGGGCAGGAAGCGGCGCACTGGAGCGGGACCGCCATGCAGGTGGACATGGGCATAGAATAACTCCTCGCCCTTGAGATCAACCCCATGCGGCACGCCGACGTAGCTCACATAGCCTCCGCGTCGCGTGCAACGGATCGCCTGCGTCATCGACTCCTGAGTGCCAACACACTCGAGCACCGAATGAGCACCGACGCCGCGAGTCAGTTCCATAACGCGAGCGACACCCGCATCACCTCGCTCAGCTACGATGTCCGTTGCGCCGAACTCACGGGCGATCTTCTGCCGCGATTCGTGACGACTCATTGCGATGATCCGCTCCGCGCCCAGTTGCTTTGCGGAAAGCACCGCCAGGAGGCCGACCGCGCCGTCACCGACCACCACCACGGTGGAGCCCTGCTTTACATTCGCCGCATCGGCCGCGAACCAGCCGGTGCCCATGACATCGGAGACCGCCTGGAAGCTCGGAATCAGGTCTTTAGACGGGACGTCCGAAGTAGCCACAAGGGTCCCTTCCGCGAGCGGTACCCGCAGCATGGGCGCCTGCGCGCCGCCGACAAATTCGCGGTGCTGGCAGGACGACTGGTAGCCGAACTGGCAGTTCGGACAAGTATTGTCGGAGGCAAAAAACGAGCCGATGACAAATTGGCCCGGCTTGATTTTCGTCACGGCACGACCGACGTCTTCGACGATGCCGCAGTACTCGTGTCCCATCGGAGTCGGTTCGGAGACCGCCTGGATGCCGCGGTAGGGCCAAAGATCCGACCCGCAGACCGACGTTGCCGAGAGTCTAACGACAGCATCCGTCGGTTGTGTGATCCTGGGCGCGTCGCGCTCTTCAAAGCGGATGTCCCGCGGACCATAAAGAACAGCTCCTCGCATGATTCATCTCCTCAATATTGATGTTTCGCTCATTCGGTGACAGCCCAACTCTTAATGGGCTGTGAAGCCGCCATCGACGGCCAGTGCATGACCAATGACAAAGCCCGCCCCGGGGCTGCAGAGCCAAAGAACGGCCGAGGCGATCTCCTCCGGCCGACCCAGACGCCCGATAGGCTGATCTCGCATGATTTCCTTCATGGCATCGGGCTCCTTGGCCAACATGGCCGAGACCATCGGCGTGTCGATCGTTCCAGGGCACACTGCGTTGATTCGAATGCCCCGGGATGCATACTCGAGCGCCGCGCTCTTGGTAAGTCCGAGCACCCCATGCTTGGCTGCGTGATACGCGGCCCGGCCCGGCAATCCAATCAGCCCGCCGATCGATGAGCAGTTGACGATCGCGCCGCTTCCTTGCCCGCGCATCTGGCGCAACTCATGCTTCATGCAGTTCCAGACTCCCCGCAAGTTGATCGCGATGACACGGTCGAATTCCTCGCCGCTGGCATCAGCAGTGTCGATCGCAGGACTTTGCACGCCGGCATTGTTGAACGCAGCATCCAACCTTCCAAAGGCATTCACGGTCTTTTCGACCATCGCCGCGACTTCGTCTTCGTTCGCGACGTTACAGCCCACGGCCAGCACCCGATGCCCGGCAGCGGCAAGTTGGTCCGCTGCGGAACGCGCGGCGCTGGCATTCACGTCCGCGAGCACGACCGCGGCGCCCGCCTCGGCGAAACATCGGGCAGTCACCAGGCCCATGCCGGATGCCGCACCGGTTACCAGGGCGACTCTATCTACAAAAGATTGGTCTACGAACGAGCTCATCTTCGTACCTCATGCGTTCAAACGAATACTTATGGAAGCGACGACAGGTCGTAGCCTGGCTTCTTGTAAAGCTTGTCGGCGTTGGCGAGGATATCGGGCTTGTATACCTTCTCGGCCCACTCGCGCGCGCTGATCTCTTCGAAGGCTACAGAGACGGACTCTGGGCCGTAACTCAACACCTCCGTCACATCTTTGACGATGGCTTCGGCGAGCCGAGTCTTTTGGCGCTCGGATTTTCCGGGCCAGAGCTTTACAACGACATGAGGCATGATTTGCTCCTTTGGGTGTCCGCGCTTCTCAGTTCCGCATCTCTTACTCGGCGCTCGGCGCTGCCCGGTATTGCTCGTCGGTCACTCTTTCCAGCCAATCGACCACCTTGCCGTTGAGCTCTTCCTGGATGGCAATGTGTGTCATTGCAGTGGTCGTTGAGGCGCCGTGCCAGTGCTTCTCGCCTGGCGGGCACCAAATGACATCGCCCGGCCGAATAACCCGGATCGGGCCACCCCAACTCTGCACGAGGCCGCGCCCCGAAGTGACAATGAGGGTCTGACCGAGCGGATGCGTGTGCCAGTTGCTGTGCGCACAGGGCTCGAAGGTGACATAGGCGCCACTCCCCCGAGCCGGCTCCGGCGCTTTGAACAGGGGATCAACCCGCACCGATCCGGTGAAATACTCGGCGGGACCCTGGGAGGAGGATTGTGAGCCGTTTCGTTTCAGTTCCATATGGAAAGCCTCTCTATAGTTCGATGGAGTCGTATCGCCAAATTCATTTGAGTTGATCCCTCAGCGGCGTTTCGAGAAAACCTCTTTGGCGACGGGCAAGGCCGAGAAGACATTGGGCCAGCCCGCATAGAAGGCAAGTTGTGTCAAAGCCTCGGAAGCTTCCGTCTGCGTCAAGCCGTTATCCATCGCGCGGTTCAAGTGATACGCCATCTGTGCGACCTGGCTCGATGCAACCAAGGCGCTGACGGTCACAAGGCTCCGATCCCGCGGAGCGAGCGCCGGGCGCAACCACAGCTCTCGGAAGAGAACCTCAGTCGTGTACTGCAACACGCCGGGCGCCACAGCGCCGAATTGCTGTTCAACATTGGCGGCGCGCTCTGCCTCAGCGGCTTCGTTGAGGGCAAGCAAATTTGGGGAAGCGCTTGCTAAATCATCGACCTTGATCCCGCGCCGCGCGAAAACCTCGTCGGCCAAAGGAACGACCGACATCGCATTCTCCCAGCCCGAGTAGAACGCAAGGTGCATGATGATCTCGGAGATCTCGCTTGGCTTGACGCCGTTGTCGAGTGCCAAGTTCATGTAATAGGGCATCTCGACGGTCTGTGTGCGAGCGATCAATACGGCGAGGGTGACAATGCTGCGGTCGCGTGCAGACAGACCTGGCCGCTTCCATACTTCACCGAGAAGACGGTCATGGGTATATCTTTCAAGGGCGGGGGCCACACGTCGGATTGTTTCTGGTGACATCATTGGCTTACCTCTGGGAGTTGGGGCATGACCTGCTGTTGCAACGCTCGCGAAGAGCAATCCCATGATCGTGGCAAGAGCTTTCATAGTCGTTACTTGCGGTACTGCTCATCTGTAACCGGTTCCATCCACTCGACGTTCTTGCCGGCGAGTTCCTCCTGGATGGCAATGTGCGTCATTGCCGTGGTCAGTGAGGCGCCGTGCCAATGCTTCTGACCGGGCGGAATCCAAACGACATCGCCCGGATGAATCTCCTGAACCTCATCGCCCCATCGCTGTACGAGGCCCGTGCCGGCGGTAATGATGAAGGTTTGGCCGACCGGATGGGTATGCCAAGCCGTCCGCGCACCAGGCTCGAAGGTCACGTAGGCGGCGGACACACGGGACGATGCCTTAGGAAGAAACAGGGGGTCAATGCGAACCGCGCCCGTGAAGTTGTGAGCATCACCTCGCATGGAGGGCTGCGTACCGCTTCGCGCGATGACGATGCTCTGCGAAACGTGCTTATAGTCTTCCGATGGAGCCGCTGGCAGTCCGTGTACGGACATCAGCGCCAGTACAGGAATCAGCGCGAGCGCGCAGACGACACGAATGGGTTTCATACTTACTCCTCCTATGCCGGAATCCGCGCTAGTTGGCCGCGCCGACGCGAGAAACGCGAGGAGCGCCGATGCACAGAGCATGGCTGCACTCAATCCGAAGGTGCTCCGAAAGCCACTCAGGTCGAACAGGAAGCCGCCGAGAGTCGCCCCGAGCGTGATGGCGAGCTGAATGACTGCAACCATGAGACCGCCGCCCGCTTCCGCATCTCGCGGCAGGGTCTTGCTTAACCAGGTTCCCCATCCGACGGGCGCCGGAGTGCCAACGAGGCCCCACCCTCCCAGTAACAACGCGGTTCCCACAGGCCAGTGCCCGAACGCAATCAGGGCAACGGCGATCGCGGCCATGGCGAGTGGAATGGCGATCAAGACGCTGTACAAGCGCGTCCTCAACATCGCACCGATCAAGTATGTCCCCACCAAGCCCGCAAGCCCGAGGGTTAGCAGAATCAGCGATAGCGTCGAGACATTTACCCGCGTTACTGTCTCGAGAAGGGGCCGCAGGTAAGTAAACAACGCAAACTGTCCCATGAACAGGCACATGATTGCGAGCATGCCGTACGGCACCTGAGGACGACGCAACACCGTGAAGACGTTCTCTGCGCCTGCCCGAATTTGCGGCCGCATCGAGGGCATGCTCACCAGTTGCCATACGAAGGTTACGGCAGCTAATGGCACTACACAAAAAAATGCGCCTCGCCATCCCACGTACGCGCCGAGGAAGCTTCCAAGAGGCGCTGCCACTGTCGTGGCAAGCGCATTGCCGCCGTTCAGCACCGCAAGCGCGCGGTACGCTCTCTTTCGGAACGAGGCGCATGACGGTGGCGGTCGACATCGACCAGAAGCCGCCAATGCAGATTCCGAGAAGCGCTCGTCCCGCCATCAGAACCGCAAAGTTGGGAGCAAATGCCACGATGGTGCCGGATGCGATCATGAGAAGCGTGAGGGCGAGCAACACCGTCCGGCGATCAATTCCTCTCGTCGCCCGCGATACCAGGAGGCTCATCACGACGGCGAAGATGCCTGACACCGAAATCGCCTGGCCGGCCTGTCCTGCCGTCAAGTGAAGGTCGGATGCTAAGGGTGTCAGAAGGCTCACCGGCATGAATTCCGAGGCGATGAGCGCCGACACGCAAAGCGTCATCGCAAACACCGCGCCCCATGCGCCACAGCGGCAAGAAATCGTATTTGACTCAGAAACAGTTAGGACGGTCATCAGGGCCTCGACTGCGGGTGATCCAAGGGACCAAATTGACTAACCCCGAACGGTCTGTCGATCGGTCCGCGCGCAGTCAAGATAGATCCAATCGGACCTCGCGGGGAGAGGGGTCGGGCTACACGAACCGATGAGGGAAATTCACCGATCTATCGCGGAGACCCCACCCCTAGCGGCGCCTTCAGAAGCCCAGCGGCCGCAGCTCCCGCACGAGCTCAACGAAAAGCCTGAGCCCCGCCGGCACATGTCGGCGGCTGGAATAGTAGAGGTGAAATCCACCGCCGAGCGGAGCCCATTCCTCCAAGACGATTCGCAGTTCGCCCGCATCGAGGAGCCGCCTGACAAAAGGCTCAGGCACATACAGCAGGCCCGCACCACCCTTAACCGCGGCCAGTCCCACTTGCGCCTGGTCGATGATCAGGCACCCTGGTACATCGATCTCGATCTTCTCTTCACCGCGCTCGAACTCCCATCGATAAATCCGCTCATCGCCCGAGCGGATACGCACGCAGCGTTGGGTCTTCAAGTCACTGGGGTGCTTCGGGACACCAAATCGTTCAAGGTAGGCGGGCGTCGCCACCACGATCCAGCGGATATCGGCGGAGAGGCGCTGGGCGATCATGTCTTCCGGCACTGTCCCGCCGTAGCGAATGCCGGCATCGAACCCGCTGTCGATGACGTCCATCATACGGTTGCTGACAGATATCTCTAATTCCACATCGGGATAGCGTTCCGCGAACGTGGCAAGCACGGGACCGACGAGGAGTTCCGCCGCTTCTGTCGGGACGCTCAGACGGATTCGTCCGACCGGGGCGTCTCTGAACTTGTTGACGACCTCTACAGCGCGGCCGATATCGTCAAAGGGCTTTAGGATCGAAGCCTGGAGTTCTTCACCGGCCGCCGTAAGCGTCACGCTGCGGCTCGTTCGGTTCAGCAACCGAATGCCCAGGCGCTCTTCGAGCCCTCTTAGAGCGTGACTTAAAGCCGATGCGCTGACTCCGAGTTCAGCACCCGCCCGTCGAAAGTTGCGGTGCTTGGCCACTTCCAGAAAATAGGCCAAGTCCGCCAAATCCGCTCGTCGAAACTGCATTGTCGTTCGCGCCACCCGTGAAGAGAGTCGGTCTACTCCGTATCATCAAGGCATATTGCACAATCGGAACCCTGGTGACTAGCATGGGATGGGTTAAGGGGGGGTAGGACATTCATGGGCTGCGAAGAGAAGGCACGGCTGGCCGAGGACTACGGAGTTGCGACAGCCGCTTTTGCAGAGGCTGTCCGGGGAGCTTCAACGAAATATCGGGACGTCCACGAGTGCGGAATATGATCGCCTACGACGCATTTCGGACGAAGCGAGACTGAAATCCGAGCAAACGCGTCTGGCGTTTGAACAGCATACGGCGGCACACCACTGCTGACCGTCGCGCTCTCAATTATGCGAAGACCTCCCTGGTTCGGCCGCTGCCAATCCCGCCGGACCGCGCATTCCGGTCAACTTGTTTCCATAATCGGGCGGTTCCCAAATGGTCTTATGGATCCGGATCCATAAGGGAATGAATGACATCAAGCTTGCCAGTGGCTCGTTCCAATGCGGCCAGTGCCGTGACGCGAGGACGCGTCACGGCGAGGCTCGTTTATTGTAGTCCGTGCCTTATGTCGCGATCTGGATGCGACGGGGCATTGCCTTCGCTTGCTTCGGGATCGTGACGGTCAGCACCCCATCCTTTCCGGTCGCATTGACTTTGTTGCTGTCCACCGTGTCCGGCAACACAAATCGGCGATAGAACTGGCCCTGACTGCGCTCGGTGCGCCGATACTGTGGCCCACCTTCACCGTTCGTCGAACTCTTCTGGATGCGCTCGCCCGAGAGCGTCAGTACACCTTCTTCGAGCGTTAATTCAACGGAGTTCGGATCGACGCCAGGGACATCCACGTAGAGCTCAAAACGATCGGTGTACTCATGGATGTCAACCGCGGGGACCCAGGTCGCCGTCGCGGAACTACTACTGTCGGTCTGTTGCACGTTGCCGAAGAGCCTATTGATCTCGTCTTGAAGACGCGGCATCAGGCTCCACGGATCTTGTCTCACCATACTGTTCATGGCGGATTCTCCTTTGTGTTGGCCAATGTCACGAATCCGCACCGGCACTCAAGCCAGCGCGTCCATGCAAAAATATACGGACGGCGTGAAAAATTTCAAGGATCTTATGGGGGCGAGGGCGGGAAATTGAGAAACAAAAAGCGCAGGGGGCACTTGCAGGGACGCCCCTGCAACCCCCGGCGCCGTCGTCGGGCCTATTTCTGATTGGCACTTACTGCCGTTATCAGCATAAGACCCAGTGCCGTGGCAGTGGCCCACACGCTCGGCATGGTACGTATCAGGGTACTAGCCACGGCTTCAGGCGCTAAAGCGCATAGCACCAAGGCCACCCAAGTCCAGTGCGCGATGCCGCGCAGTCCCCTGACAGCTTTTTTCACGCGCATGGGCGTAACTCCACCATGGCAGTCCTACCCCGAATAGGGGGCCTTAGCGGGCGGCCCGATTCTCGCCGGCTCAACGGCCATCGCCCGGGATTCTCGGGGTTAGGTCGAGGCTTGCGGCCGCTCTGTGGTGTCTCTATGGCAAAAGATCCTTCCGCACGCACGGGCACCTTGGTGGTCGCGTCGCGCGATCGCGGACGCGGTGCCCGCCAGCCTTCGGCTGGCAATCCAGCGACCGCAAACACCGGCAGCCGTCCGCAACGATAGAACCGCCCCGAGGGGCCCGCCACTCCGTAGGGCCAACCCCGCGCGATTCCTTGGACCCGCAAATCATACACGTAGGCATCCATGGGAAGCCCCAACAGCCAACCCCGGATCGCTCGATCCGTGTGAGCGGCTTCGTGCGGGCGTATTGCCAACGCGTGGCGCCGAGACCAGACCGTGCGCGCTCGGGCAGTCAAGCCGTGCAACCAGGCGTGCATCTCTCCTCGACCGGTGTACTCGCGGATGGCTGCCATAAAGGCGGACAGATCATCACTCACGTGCACGGCGACTTCAGGGTCCGGGAACACGCACCAGACCGGGCCGGGTAAGTCCCTGTCGCCGATTTCGGCAATCCAGCGGTGCTCGGCATCGTCAATGGCCAGCGTGAGAGCGGGCCGGAACACCGCGTAGGGTTCTTCGAGAAACCAACATCCCGTGAAATCAATGCTGCCGATCTCGGTGCCGGCGAGTCCGCAAGAGTTGCCGAGCAACGCTTTCATCGCCGGGGTCAGGATTCCGGGATAGGAACATTCAAGGCTCTGAATGACGTCGGACCGAAGCCCAGGAAGGGGCCGCACCGATAGAGGGTGGCCATCGGCATCCAACCAAGGTGCCGAAACCAAGGGCATCAGTGTGTCAGGCGCTGACATTGGGGGATACCTCCTGTTGTTTTACCTTTGAGAGACGATTCTCCTAATACGCGGCTACCAACCGCAGCAGCCAAAAATTTAGCGCAACAATTTATTTTTTTCAAGAAGCTGCAATCGGCACTTTCGATACGCGGGCCGCTCGCCTTTTTCGCGGCGCAGCATCGACGCCGCCGGGGGGTCGATGAAAATCGCATACAGGCAAAGAGAAGCCCCTTGAAAGCCGCGGGAGTAGCTCTATATGGCCCTCGTCTAGGGATGTTGTTTTAGGAGGTAACGACCATGAATGTTCGAGATCTGGTTCCCTGGTCTCGGGGCGATCGTGAGCGTAGTCCCGCGACCCGATCGGATTCGCTCAGTCCTGTCATGAGTTTGCATCGAGAAATGAATCGTCTCTTCGATGATGTATTCCGGGGCTTTGATGACCCTCGACTCCTCGGAGGCCGCAGTGGGTGGCCCAGCGTGGATGTTGAGGAAACCGACAAGGAGTACCGAGTCACGGCGGAGCTTGCGGGCCTTGAGGAGCGCGACGTCGAAGTGCTGCTTCAGGACGGCCTGCTCACCGTGCGGGGGGAAAAGAAGCTGGAATCCGAGAATCGCAATCGCGCCTACAGCGAGCGGTTCTACGGCCGCTTCGAGCGACAAATAACGCTCGATCGGGATGTCGATGACAGCGCCGTGAATGCGACGTTCAAGAATGGCGTCCTCACGGTGACAGTACCGAAGAGTCCGCGCGCCGTCGAACGCTCGAAGCGAATACCCATCAATGCAGGTAAAACGGAGGGTAAGTCGCACTAAGTGAAGGTCGGGTGGATCTGCGAGGCTGCCTTGCAGATCCACCCACAGACAGCCTTTCCGAAGTTTCCGGCTGGCGTTCAAAGCGGTCTGTGGGGCCTTACCCCAGGCCCGGATTCACGAGACGGACAAGCGCGTCGGCGGAATCGACTTGGTCTTGGGCACGATCACGGTGATGACACCATCCTGATACGAGACCTCGGCCTTCGACGCGTCGATGTCATGCGGTAGCGGCAGGGTCCGCTCAAAGCGGCCGAAGGCACGTTCCATCAAGGTGTAGCGTCCCGTGGGGTGATCTGCGGCGGCGCGCCTTTCTCCACGAATGCGAAGGACGCCTCGATCAATGGAGATCTGCAGGTCTTTCTTGTTCATGCCAGGAAGTTCAATTCGAACGATAAGTGATTGGGCGGTCTCCCAGGACTCGGCCGCCAACAACGCATATTGAGGAAAGGCCTCATGCGTGCCATTGTCCTTCGCAGTACGAACAAAATGAGTCAGCGCGGCGCTACTGCGGACAAGGACCTCACGCCAACCCTCGGTAAGTCCTTCCCACGCGCGCGAGATACCGCGCTCCAGTTCCGAGCGTAGATTCCTGATTGGATCCTTCGTGGCGTTCACCTCCGGTTTGAGCACTAGATCGGATTCCTTTGCTGTTTTTCAAGCCTCGACCAACTTTGTTTCAAGCTGCGTGTAAACCGGCGATCAACTCGATACCTTACCTCGCAGATCTCAAGGGCTAGACACGCTGGCGTCTATGGGTGCGCACTTGGCAAAATCGAGAAGGGCCGGCGATTCTTTGACTTACGCAAAAGGCAATCCAACTTGACATAATAACAAATTTGTCGGTGTTCGCCTGACACCAACGACCAAAATTTGGCTGATCCGGGACCCCCGGATGTCGAATATAAGTGATGCCACTGAATAACTTACGTCCAACGGGGAGAGGTCGCCTCACAGATGACCAGCAGCCCAACTGAATCGGCCGCCCGCAACGAACGGCTGTATCGGCTGCTCGAATGTTCGAGCGACGGTATTTGCGAAGTCGACGCCGACGGTCGGTGCACGTATTTCAATGCCACCGGGGCTCACCTGCTCGGCTACGAAGCCGCGGAACTAGTAGGCACCGTGTTGCACGCTGCCATCCATCCGGGCGGCAGATTCCTGACGCCGGCCGAATGCTCGATCTGTCAGGCCGTGAGAAATGCTCAAGGGTTGAAACTCGATGAACCGGCACGCCGGACCCATGGGGTGTTGTCGCACAAGGACCGGCTTCCGTCAGGCGATTTAGTCCGAGCGGAGTTAGGCCACCGGCATCGGTAGGCGCGAAATGAAGATCAAGGCGTTCATTTAGGACGATACATCGATGGCAAAAGCAGCAAAGCGCTTATTCATTTGTCTCGACAGCGCGGGCTATGAGATCTCCCTCGAGCGGCTGAAAATCTATGTCGCACTGCCAGACGCGAAAGCTGAGCGCACCGGGTATCTCAGGATTGTTGACGAATCTGGACAGGACTACCTGTATCCTAGCCAACGTTTTATCGCAGCAGAACTCCCCGTCTCGACCCGGCGAGCGGTTCTACAAGCCGCCTAACCGGCGTTTAGATGGGAACCAGCGATTCTATGCTCGCAAACCTATTGCCAAATCTACTGCGAAATCCGGGGAGGCGAGGGGGTTGCAGGGGACTGCAAATCCCTATATTTTCCTAACTTCCTGATTTCGAATCCCACCCTCTCCGCCACTTCTTTTGACCTTTTTTATCAGGCACTTGAGCCTCTGGCGCCTCGCGCCGAGTGGCCAATCGAGTGCCAAATCCAGCCACTGCAGGTGCATTCGAGGTCAACTCGATCTGGGTGTTGGACACCCGTTCAATAGCTGGTGCGCCTCTGTTCATCGCCGCCTGGATCAGCGCGATGTCGGTTTCCAGTGCACCCTCCATCCACGCCGCATAGGTGCGCCACATGGTCGTGACGCTGTGTCCGTGCTGTCGGGAGACAAAGAGCGGATTTTTGCCGATCATGAGATTCCAGCTGACGGAGGTGTGCCGGGCGCAATAGGGGCGCCGGAACCTCAAGCCCAATCGCTCTGAGCTTTTGCGCCAGCACTTCGCCAGGTACCCAAGATATCGAATTGGCGCACCGTCGTGCTTGAAGCACAACTGGTCGTGATCTATTCGTCCCCGAGATTTCAAGTGACGATAGAGTCCAAGTTGACGTGTGAGGACCGCGATCGCGCGAGGACACAGCTGGATAACGCGGTCCTCATGAGTCTTGGTCGTGTCCTTATCGACGCCGTAGACCCGGGCCTTGGTGACCGAAAGAGTTCCGTGGACTTCATCGAAGTCCCGCTCTTTGAGTGCGATCTCCTCCGACGGTCGAAGTCCGGTGAAGAAGCGAAGCTCATGAAAGTTCCCTTGTACCTCGCCCCAGTCTTGGTGGATCGCGGTAATCAGCGCTTCGGTATCCTGGATTCGAAAGGGGTCGATTCGAGGTAGGTCTCGCCGGCGGATTCGTGCGCCTTTGAGGGCCCAGGCGGGATTTGCTTGACCCGGATGATCGCAGTAGCCAAACTCGAAAGCGCGACGGAGCACGCTAATCTTGTTGTTGTAGGTCTTCTTGCTCCAAGTCTTGTATTGCGAGGCGATCTTTAAAAGCGTCGAATACCGGACCTGCAAGAAAGGAAGGGCACCTAGTTTAGGACGCCAGATGGAGTCCAGGACTTTACGGTATCCGGTGACCGTTGCGAAAGAAAGATCATGCTTGCTGAGTCGCGAGTCGCAGTAGCTCAAGTATTCATCGAAGACCTGGTCGCAGGTGCGGTACGGAGAGTGATGGAAGACCTTGTGTAGGTCGCGAAAATCCGGGAACTCCTCGATGAACGAGAACGTGCCCAGGCGAATGCGCCCCCTAATGACCTTCAGGTGCTCACGTGCGCGGCGCAAGTTGGCCTCCGTCGGTATCGTTCTTAAGGTCGGTCGATAGCGAACGCCGTTCAGCCTGAAGTCGTATTGAATTCTCTTGCTGCCCTTACCGACCACTCCGCCGGTTATTGAACGTCGACCCATCGCTCGACTCCCCTGTTACGCGCTTTAACTGCAAGGTCTCTAGTCCCGCGTTAGTTTACGTCGCGATAGTGTGAGGGGCTTCAATTCACCTCTAGCCAGACCGAAGTACCCTAGGGCCCCGTCGCGGCTTCAGCCTCGCAGGCTAGGCCAATGCGCTCGGACGCTTCGATACCAATTCGTACCATCGCCTCAGTGCTGTGCGCTCATCAGGCAGCGGAACATTGATCGCCTTCGCGGCGAAATCGACCGTGACCAACGCAGTAATATCGGCGATCGAATAGTGCTCACCCACTACGAAGGGTACCTCAGTCAGCCGTGCGTCGAGATCGGCGAGGAAGTTTTTCACCCGCAGTTTACTGCGCTCGACCAATTCCGGGATCTGCTCGTAGTCATGGGGGCCGGCGATCGCGCGGCTTTTGAGACCCGGCACCGCATTGCGAATGCCCTCCATGACTGCAGCGAATCCTTCCAATTCGACGCGTCGTTCCCACATCGTCACCAACGCTCGCTCCTTCGCGGATTCACCATGCAGCGGTGTTTGTGGATAGATTTCCTCGAGATAGCGCAGGATCGCCGGTACTTCACCGATGGCCGTGCCGTCCTCCAGTACCAAGGTAGGAACCACCCGACGCGAATTGATGGCGCGATACGCGTCGGAATGCTGCTCACCTTTGCTGAAATCGATCGGTATGAGCGGTATTGACAGACCCTTCTCGGCGAGAAAAATTCGCACCCGGCGCGAATTGGGCGAGCCCGCATTCTGATATAGCTTCATCGTTTTGTCAGTCATGGAAAAATCTCCGAATCTTCATGTGTAAGTGTGGGTGAGCCAACTGCTCACACGGTACGTTGTGCCGACGAATATCAGAGCTTCGAGCCGCCATCGACACGCAAGGTGTCGCCGGTTATCCAGCGGGCTTCATCGGAGGCGAGGAAAGTAATCGCTGCAGCGATGTCGTCGGGTGCAGCCATCCGCTTGAGCGCCTGGATGCCCAGCGTGAAATCTCGTCCCGATTCTGTCTTGGCGAAGTTCGACATGTCGGTCGGTACCACACCGGGCGCAACGGCATTGACGCGAATGCCACGTTCGCCCAGGGCGGAGGCGAAATGCTTGACCAAGGTATCGATGGCTCCCTTGGTAGCCGCATAGGCAGACAGCGCGCCAACCGAGGCGCGCGCGGCGAGAGACGACAGCAGCACGACACTGCTACCGTTGCCCATAATTGGCAACAGTTGCTGCACGAGAAAGTATGGAGCACGCACGTTCACCGCGAACAGAGCATCGAAATCCTGAACGGTGGTTTCTTCGATTGTGCTGGCCTTCGAAATGCCCGCATTAGCGACGAGGATGTCCAGGCGGCCGCCAACTACGGCGCGCACGCGCTCGGCTAGCACGTGAGGACCATCCGGAGCGCGCAGGTCCGCGGTGATTTTCTCTGCCTTGCCGCCAGCGTTTCTAATGTGCGCGACGACTGCCGCCGCCTCCCTTTCTCCGCTGCTGTAATGAACGAGTACCTGGGCGCCGGAATTTGCCAACGCGAGGGCGCTTGCGCGGCCGATGCCTCGTGATGCGCCGGTTACCAGCGCTGTCTTACCAGAAAGATTAGTCATATGCGAACTCCGAGTGGTTGATGCATTGATCGTGGCGATTTCCAGACATGCTCATCGTTCTGACAGAAATAGTGATGCGTGGCCGACGAAGCGCTCCGGGTACTGGTATTGCGAGCCGTGGCTGGCGTCCGGATAAATGATCAACTGAGCATTCGGCAGGTGCCGCTGGAGGATCGACGAGTTGACCGTGTAGATGATCACGTCGTTATCACCGTTGACGACCAGCGTCGGTTGCCTGATCGCCTTCAGATAGCCGAATGGGTTCTCGTGCGGCGCACCCCATTTGCCAAGCGCCTCAATTTGCGCTGGCGCGACCTTGTCGCTGACCTCGGGGTCGCGCTGTTCGGTACGCAGACCGAAGTGCTTGAGGAACGCGCGCCCAGCCGTCTGGCTGGCGACTGACGGCGTAAAGAACACCCGTAGCCACAGGTGATCGGGTTGGTCGTAAGCAGAGCCGAAGATTTCTTGCGCCTCGGGCGTCAGCGAAGCCATGCCTTCGCCGCTGCGGGGACCGGTGCCCACCAAGATCAAGCGTCGGACGAGCGCCGGTTCGGACAGCGCCAATTCCTGCGCGACCAGTCCACCCAACGAGAAACCGAGTACGTCAACTCGAGACAGGCCCAGCGCTTTGATGAAGGTCGTGGCATTCCTCGCCATGCCTTCGATGGTGGTCGGCACCTCACCGGATGTACTGGAGATGCCGGCGTTATTGAACAGGATGACTTCGCGATCCTTCGCAATTCCGTCCGTCACCCTCGGGTCCCAGTGGTCCATCGTGCCGGTGAAATGCATGTTGAAGACGAGCGGCACGCTCCCCGCCTTTCCAAAACGACGATAGGCAAAGCGGATGCCGTGGGTTTCGACGTACTGCGTCGGCGTTGTTTGATGGGTATGTGTGGTCATGCCGGCCATCCTTTGTCTTTGAGTGCTCAGCCGGCTGTCTTGCCACCATCGACGGTGACAATCTGACCGGTTACGAAGGACGAGGCATCGGCGGCTAGAAAGAGCACGGCGTTGGCGATGTCGTCGGGCTTGCCAATTCGGCCGAGCGGCACACTGCCGATGAGCGCAGTCTTGTTCTCGGGCGTCCCGGTGAAGCGGTCGAGCATGCCGGTATCGGTCGGTCCCGGGGCCACCGCGTTGACGCGAACGCCGGTCGAGGCCACTTCGAGCGCCGCCGACCTGGTGAGGCCCTCGACCGCATGTTTGCTCGCGGAATAAACAGAGGCATAAGCAGCCCCCTCATGACCGTAGGTCGAGGAGATATTGATGATGCTGCCCTTTTTCTGTGCGGTCATCACGCGCAGCTCATGCTTGAGGCTGAGCAACGTGCCCAGAACGTTGGTATCAAACGTGGCGGCATAGCTCTGTGCAGTCTGGTTGACGATCAGACCGGGCTGCCCTTCGGTACCGGCGATGTTGACGGCCACGTCGAGGTGGCCAAAGCGGGCTACGGCCTGGTCGATCAGCCCTCCGACTTCGTCATCGTGACGGACATCGGCCTCGATGAAGACGGCCTCCGCGCCGAGCCGCTGCAGTTCGACTTGGAGGGCCTTACCCTCGGCCGGACGGCGACCGTTGACAACTACACGAGCGCCGATCTTGGCAAATGCCAAGGCGGTGGCGCGACCGATGCCGGTCAGGGCGCCAGTGATGAGGATAACGGGGTTGCTCATGATTAAACTCCTATGAGGTATGACTAGAACGTATGGGTGGCTAACGGGCACCACCTTCAAATATCTGATGGGCTTCCCATAACACTCGCCTACGATGTAATTTATTGGTTCACGGAAAGGTTGAAAAAGACTTAATAGGCGGGTGGGCATACTTTATAAGCATGGGTGGTGGTGAACGATGGAGTTACGACATCTTCGATATTTCATGGCGGTCGCCGAGATGGGCAGCCTGACCTCGGCGGCCGAGCGGCGCCTGCACACTTCGCAGCCGTCTCTCAGCCGGCAGATCCGCGAACTCGAGGATCAGGTTGGGGTCGAGCTATTGAGTCGTGGCGCGCGGGGCGTGGAGTTGACTGCCGCCGGCCGTGCGTTCATCGACCACGCGCGGTTGGCGTTGACACAGGTGGACGCTGCAGTTGAGGCAGCACGCCGTGCGGCACAACCTGCCAAACGGAAGTTTGCACTGGGTTTCCTCACTGGGATGGAAATGACGTGGCTACCAGAAGCCATGCGCATTCTTCGTGGTGAGCTACCGACAGTGGATGTCACCGTCTCCAGCGACTATTCGCCGGATCTTGCCGAAGGACTCGAACAAGGTAGATTGGATCTGGCATTCCTGCGTGCTGATCTGGATTTCGATCTCACCTACCAAGTCGTGGGCCAGGAACCACTCGTCGTCTTAATGCCCAGCGACCATCCCCTGACGA